>ERZ773164.1273-NODE-1273-length-26006-cov-16.759662_pt1 | contig 26006 bp, 20 predicted proteins | sample MGYA00511917_ERZ773164 | MGnify/ENA primary metagenome ERZ773164 (study PRJEB29015, sample SAMEA2737847) | human gut metagenome | biome: human gut; feature: human-associated habitat; material: faeces | place: China | collected 2012 ...
ATGGTTTCCGGTGTCGGCATTGCCAAGCACCATTCGATGCTGTATCAGCTGGCGATTCTCTGGGGCCTTCCGACGGTGCTCGTTGTTCTGTTTATCGCAGCCGTTCTGCTAGCATGGCGGAAAAACTGTCATCTTCCGGGCATGGAGCGGCAGGGACAGATTGTACTTGCCGATGGAAAGACGCAGGAAGAGGTAGAAGAGCAGGCCGTTGCCCTGATTCTGGGAGAGAAAAAACCGGAGCCGGGCGAAAAAGAAACGGCGGAAAAGCCCAAAAAAGTTTCTGCCTTCTGTAATTTCTGGAGAGAGATTGCGGTGAGCGATATGGTGATCGGTATTTTAGGCCTCTGTGCCATCGGCCTTATCATCATTCCGGAACTCGTCTATGTGCGCGATATCTACGAAGAATCGTATGCGCGCTCCAACACGATGTTCAAGCTGACGTATCAGGCATTTATCCTGTTCGGCATCTGCATGAGCTACATCATCACGCGGTTCCTGCTCTGGAAAAAAGAGCGGATTCTGCAGGTGTTCGGCGGAATCGGGCTGGTACTGCTTTTATGGACCTTCGGCTATTTTGGAACGAGCGTGTACTCCTGGTTCGGAAATATTTTCGATCTGTCCGAGTACCGCGGACTCGATGCGACAGCGTATCTGGAAAATGTCTTTTCCGAGGACGCAGGTGCCATCCGCTGGCTGGATGAAACAATAGAAGGACAGCCGGTTGTGCTTGAGGCGAACGGCGACAGCTACAGCGATTACGAGCGCGTTTCCGCAATGACCGGTCTTCCGACCGTGCTTGGATGGTATGTCCATGAATGGCTCTGGAGAGGGGATCCCGCAGACTTAAATGTCCGCGCCGAGGATGTGAAACAGATGTACACCTCGACCGATACGAATGAAGTGCTGCGCCTGCTGGAGCAGTATCATGTGACCTACATTTTTGTGGGAAGCAAAGAAAAGGAGAAATATGGCGATGCGCTGAACGAATCGCTGCTGCAGTCCATCGGAGATATCGTTTACCAGGATACTGCGTCCGGTACGTATATTCTTCAGGTACAGGATACATAAAGAACAAAAACAGGAGAAAAGAACCGCCGGGTGCGGCATCTTTTCTCCTGTTTTTCATATAATACAGAGAATGCAGAAGAAAGTGCGAAGGGCAGACCATGCGGAGATTCCGAAAAGTGCGGCACGTTCCTCTGCCGCTTCTGGCTGTGATAATGGCGGCTATTCTGTTTGCAGAGCTGGCACGGTGTGAAAGAGAAGGCGCGAAAGAGACAGCGGCGGAAGTAGAAAAAAGTGTGCCCCGCCGTGCGGCGCTGACATTTGATGACGGGCCGAATGCGTGCTATACGCCGGAGGTGCTTGAAATTTTAAAAGAAAATGAAATTCCGGCAACGTTTTTTCTGCAGGGGCAGTGTCTTGCCGGAAACGAAGAAATCGTCCGCCGGATGCATGCGGAAGGCCATCTGATCGGAAATCATACGTTTCATCATGTTCAGCTTACGAAAGTATCAGAAGAGGAAGCGAGGGAGGAGGTCGTGAAAACAAGCAATGCAATCTACGAGATCACAGGGGAATATCCCGTCTATATCCGTCCGCCGTTCGGGGAATGGAGAGAGGGGCTGGACCTTGCAGTGACGATGATCCCGGTACTCTGGGATGTGGATTCCCGCGACTGGGAGAGCCAGAACACTGCGTCGATCTGCAGCGCGGTGCTTCCGAATGTGAAGGATGGCAGCATTATTCTCATGCATGACGGCTACCGCGCGACGGTGGAAGCGCTGCGGCGGATCGTAAAAGAATTAAAAGAAGAGGGATACACGTTTGTGACGGTGCGTGAGCTGATTGAAGAATAGCTTCCGCGGATTCCATCGAACATAGTTGCGGAGAATCCGAGATTAAGGGGTTGAGGATACCCGCCAAAATGTGATAAGATAAATGGCAGGAAGAAAAATGGGGTGAAAAATACATGGATTTGTTTGATTATATGAAAGAAACCACAATGGAAAAAGAGTCCCCCCTCGCATCGCGCATGCGCCCGACAACGCTGGACGAGGTGGTTGGACAGGAGCACATCATCGGCCCTGGAAAGCTGTTGTACCGTGCGATCAAGGCGGATAAACTCGGCTCCGTCATTTTCTACGGCCCTCCGGGAACGGGAAAAACGACGCTTGCCCGCGTCATCGCCAACACGACAAGCGCAGAGTTTACCCAGCTGAATGCCACGACAGCCGGCAAAAAGGATATGGAAGAAGTCGTAAAAGAAGCGCAGCAGCGGATCGGCATGTACGGCAAAAAGACGATTCTTTTTGTCGACGAGATCCACCGCTTCAACAAGGGGCAACAGGATTATCTGCTTCCGTTTGTGGAGGACGGCACACTCGTTCTGATTGGCGCGACGACGGAAAACCCGTATTTCGAGGTCAACGGGGCGCTGATTTCGCGTTCCATTATCTTTGAATTAAAGCCGCTCGAAAAAGAGGACATCGAAAAACTGCTGGAGCGCGCGGTGACGGACCCGGTAAAGGGGCTCGGGACGTACAACGTTGTGCTCGATGCGGATGCAAAAGAGTTCCTCGCCGACATCGCAGGCGGTGACGCGAGAGCGGCCTTAAATGCAATCGAGCTGGGCGTCCTCTCGACGGAACGTCAGGCGGACGGAAAAATCCATATCGATCTCGAAACGGCATCGGAGTGCATCCAGAAGCGCGTCGTGCGGTACGACAAGACGGGCGATCAGCATTACGATACGATCTCTGCATTTATCAAGAGCATGCGCGGTTCTGACCCGGATGCGGCGGTCTTTTATCTGGCCAAAATGCTGTATGCCGGGGAGGATATCAAGTTTATCGCCCGCCGCATCATGATCTGCGCGGCGGAGGATGTCGGCCTTGCCGATCCGAATGCCTTAAATGTAGCAGTTTCCGCGTCCCTTGCCGTGGAACGCGTCGGCATGCCGGAGGCGCAGATTATTCTGGCGGAGGCAGCCACGTATGTTGCCTGTGCACCGAAGAGTAATTCTTCGTGCGAGGCAGTCTTTGCGGCGATGAAGACGGTCGGAAGTGTGCGGACGTCGGTTCCGCCGCATCTGCAGGACGCCCATTACAAAGGTTCTGCCAAACTCGGCCACGGTCAAGGCTATCAGTATGCACATGATTACCCGAATCACTACGTCGAGCAGCAGTATCTGCCGGACGAGATCTTAGGAAGCCGTTTCCTTCATCTTGGAACGAACGGCTATGAGCAGAAGATCCGGGAAAACTTCAAAAAAATTGGAAAAGACATCGAATAAAAGGGGAAGAAATCATGACAGACTGGCTTGGAAAGCCGTATTATTCGCTGGACGCCTATCTGAAAAAGACGTTCGGGGAAAAAGTGTACAAGCTCTCGCTCGACGGGGGGATGACGTGTCCGAACCGGGACGGCACCTGCGGTGACCGGGGCTGCATTTTCTGCAGTGCGGGCGGCTCCGGTGATTTTGCCGGGGACAGAAACAAATCCATCCCGGAACAGATCCGGGAGCAGAAATCCCTCCTGCAGCAAAAGCGGCCGGTGCATAAGTTCATCGCCTATTTCCAGGCGTATACGAACACGTACGCGCCGGTAGAATATCTGGAAAAAATTTTCCGGGAGGCAATTTCGGACGAGGAGGTCGTGGTCCTTTCGATCGGAACGAGACCGGACTGCTTAGGGGAAGAGGTTCTTTCTATGTTAGAAGAGCTGAACCGGATCAAACCGGTCTGGGTGGAGCTGGGACTGCAGACGATGCATGAAAAAACGGCACAGTATATCCGAAGGGGCTATCCGCTTTCCTGTTTTGAACAGGCAGTAAACGAGCTGCACAGGCGGGGGATTCCCGTGATTGTCCACACGATCCTCGGTCTGCCGGGGGAGGGACAGGAAGAAGTCTTTGCAACAATGGATTACCTGAATGGACTTTCCATTTCCGGCATCAAGCTTCAGCTGCTTCATGTGCTGAAAAACACGGATCTTGCGGCGGACTACGCGGCCGGAAAATTTGAGGTGCTAGAGCAGGAGGCGTATCTTACCCTTGTCATCGACTGCCTGCGGCGCCTCCGTCCCGATCTTGTGATCCACCGTGTGACGGGAGACGGCCCCGGGGATCTTCTGATTGCACCAACATGGAGCCAGGCAAAACGCACCGTCTTAAATGAGCTGCATCATCGCATGAAAGAAGAACATGCGTATCAGGGACAGCTTCTGGACGAAGAAAAAGGAGGAAACACACCGTGATTGAATCATCCTTTACGTTATACAAACTGATTATTCTCTACATGCTGCAGAATGTGAATTTTCCGCTGTCAAATACACAGATTTCGGATTTTATCCTGGAAAAAGAGTACACGAACTACTTTCATCTCCAGGAGGCGTTAAGCGAGCTGCAGGATACAAAGCTGATCGAGATCGAGAAGGTGCGCAACACCTCGTACTACCACATGACTGAGGAGGGCAGCAAGACGCTTTCCTTCTTCGAAAACGAGATCTCTCCGGAAATCCGGGAGGAAATCGACCGCTATATGAAGGAACACTCCTATGAACTGCGGAAAAAAGCGTCCGTTGTGGCCGATTACTACAAGACCGCGGGAGATGACTACGAGGTCCGCTGTCAGGCAAGAGAGCGGAAGACGACTATTTTTGAGATTGTCGTGACGGTTCCGTCCGAGGAGGCGGCCAAAAAGATCTGCAGCAACTGGGAAAACCGGAGTCAGAAGATTTATGCTTCGATTATGAATGAACTGTCAAGATAACGATTGACAGGAATGGTGGCATATAATAGAATAAATTAGTATGTCTAAAAAGCATAAACATGGAAAACATAGTAAATAAGATTTTATATTCTAAAGGAGATAAAACCGTGCCTGATTATACAAAAGAAATTGAAAGACGGCGTACCTTTGCCATCATTTCCCACCCGGATGCCGGTAAAACCACACTGACTGAGAAATTCCTGCTGTACGGAGGAGCGATCAATCTCGCCGGTTCCGTAAAAGGAAAAGCGACTGCGCGCCATGCCGTATCCGACTGGATGGAGATCGAGAAAGAGCGTGGTATTTCCGTTACCTCTTCCGTTCTGCAGTTCAATTACGACGGCTACTGCATCAACATTCTGGATACCCCGGGACACCAGGACTTCTCGGAGGATACGTACCGTACCCTGATGGCAGCCGATTCCGCCGTCATGGTTATCGATGCATCGAAGGGTGTCGAGGCACAGACCAGAAAGCTGTTTAAAGTCTGTGTCATGCGCCACATCCCGATCTTTACCTTCATCAACAAGATGGACCGCGATGCGAACGATACCTTCGAGCTGCTCGACGAGATTGAAAAAGAGCTCGGCATTGCAACCTGCCCGATCAACTGGCCGATCGGTTCCGGAAAGAAATTCCGTGGTGTTTACGACCGTGACAAAAAGAAAGTCCTTACCTTCTCCGATACAATGAAGGGAACAAAGGAAGGTATCGAGGAAGAAATCGATATCGACGATCCGCATCTTCTCGATGTGGTCGATGAGGACCAGAAAGAACAGCTCATGGATGAGATCGAGCTGCTCGACGGCGCAAGTGCAGAGTTTGACCAGGAGCTTGTCAGCAAGGGAGAGCTCTCCCCGGTATTCTTCGGATCTGCGCTCACCAACTTTGGTGTGGAGACTTTCCTGCAGCACTTCCTCACGATGACGATGCCGCCGCTTCCGCGTACGGCAGACTGCGGCGTAATCGATCCGGTCAAAGAGGATTTCTCTGCGTTTGTCTTTAAAATCCAGGCAAACATGAACAAAGCACACCGTGACCGTATCGCATTCATGCGCATCTGCTCCGGCAAATTCGACGCCGGAATGGAAGTCTTCCATGTGCAGGGAGGAAAGAAAATGCGTCTTTCCCAGCCGCAGCAGATGATGGCGAGTGAACGGAAGATGATCACCAAAGCTTATGGTGGAGATATCATCGGGGTTTTTGATCCGGGAATCTTTTCGATCGGAGATACCCTTACGACTTCAAAGGAAAAATTCGCTTATGAGGGAATCCCGACATTTGCACCGGAGCATTTCGCACGTGTGCGTCAGGTCGATACGATGAAAAGAAAGCAGTTTGTCAAGGGAATCAACCAGATCGCACAGGAGGGTGCGATCCAAATCTTTCAGGAATATAATACCGGAATGGAAGAAATCATTGTCGGAGTTGTCGGTGTGCTTCAGTTTGATGTGCTGAAATACCGTCTGAACAACGAGTATAATGTGGAGATCCGGCTGGAGAATCTGCCATACGAGTATATCCGCTGGATTGAAAACGAAGATGTGGATATGGATCACTTAAGCGGAACTTCAGATATGAAGAAGATCAAGGATCTGAAGGACCGTCCATTGCTGCTTTTTGCACATGAATGGAGTATCCGTATGACAGAGGAAAGAAACAAAGGACTGATCCTGTCAGAGTTCGGGCGGTCATAATTCCTCTTTGCAAACGGAACGATATTTGTTATAATGGAAAAAGAATCAGACAATGCAGGAGGTTTTGAACATGGCAAAGGACGAAAGAAATATTTATACGATACAGAATGACGCAGGAAAGGGAGAAGTAAAGATTGCAGATGAAGTTGTTGCGATCATTGCAGCCCTGGCAGCTACAGAAGTGGAAGGCGTAGCCTCCATGGCGGGCAATATCACGAATGAGCTGATCAGCAGACTCGGGATGAAGAATCTTTCCAAGGGAGTTAAAGTAGATGTGCTGGAAGGCGTGGTTACCGTTTCCCTGACCCTGAATCTGAAGTATAACTACAGTGTAGTAGAAGTATCAGGAAAAGTGCAGGAAAAGGTTAAGAATGCGATCGAGAACATGACAGGACTTGAAGTTGCAGACGTGAATATCAAAGTGGCCGGCGTAGAGATGGAGAATCAGGAGTAGGTTTACAAAGGAAAGGAATCAATATGATTAGAACAGAACTTCGCGAGCATATTTTCAAGCTGTTATTTCAGGAAGAATTTAACCAGGAAGAGGATATGCAGGAGCATCTGAAATACTATTTCATGACGCTTGAGAATGCGGCAGATAAAGATAAAGATTATATCCAGGAAAAATATGAGGCGGTTGCAGGGCATATTGCAGAGATTGATGAACTGATCAACCAGTATGCAAAAGGATGGAAGACTACCCGGATGAACAAGGTAGATCTTGCCGTTTTAAGACTTGCTGTCTATGAGATGAAGTGGGACGAGGAAGTACCGGTCGGAGTTGCCATCAATGAGGCAGTAGAGCTGGCGAAGAGATTCAGCGGTGGAGACAGTCCGTCCTTTATCAACGGGGTACTTGGAAAGATCGCACGCTCTGCAGACGGGGATGAGACGAAGTAAGTCAGTATATGCAGAACGGAGATATCAGGATGAAGAATGTCTATACGGTGAGACAGGTCAATTCTTATATTAAGAATATGTTCGCCCAGGATTTCATGCTGAACCGGATCTATGTAAAGGGTGAGGTATCGAATCTGAAATACCATACATCAGGGCATATATATTTTTCATTGAAAGACGAGTCCGGCACGATTGCCTGCGTCATGTTCGCAGGCTCAAGGTCAGGGCTTTCTTTTCGTATGGAGGAAGGTCAGCAGATCATTGTACTCGGTGTGGTGGATGTCTATGCAAGAGATGGAAAATACCAGTTGTATGCAAGAAAAATCGTGCGGGACGGTGTAGGACTTCTGTATGAACGCTTTGAACTTTTGAAGAAAGAACTGCAGGAAATGGGAATGTTTGCACCGGAGTACAAGCAGAAGATCCCAAAGTATATCCGGCGGCTTGGAGTTGTGACTGCACCGACCGGGGCGGCAGTCAGAGACATCATCAATATTACGAAGCGGAGGAATCCTTTTGTGCAGATCATCCTGTATCCGGCACTGGTACAGGGCGAGGGTGCTGCTGAGAGTATTATAAAAGGAATCCATGCACTGGAAGCAGAAAAGGTGGATGTCATGATCGTGGGCCGTGGCGGAGGAAGCATGGAAGACCTCTGGGCATTTAATGAAGAAGTAGTCGCCAGGGCAGTATTTGACTGTTCTGTCCCGGTAATTTCAGCGGTAGGACATGAGACTGATACAACGATCATTGATTTTGTGGCAGATCTGCGGGCACCGACTCCTTCTGCTGCCGCAGAACTGGCGGTGTATGATTTCATGGAGATGAAAAAGAATCTGAAGCTGCGGGAAGAGAAGTTGCTGCATTTTATGCAGTTAATACTGGAACGGAAGAGACAGAAACTGGAGCAGTATTCGCTCAGGATGCGGGCGTATCATCCGCAGCAGCGGTTAAATGAGCAGCGACAGTTCGCCGCAGATGCTGAGAACCGGCTGAGAAGAGAAATGATGCGGAGACTGGAGCAGGAAAAATACCGTCTGGGACTTATGGCAGAACGACTGAAAGGATTATCTCCTCTTGAAAAGCTCAGTCAGGGATATGCTTATGTGGAGAACAGTTCGGGGGCAAATGTCAGGACAGTCAGTAATGTAAAGCAGGGAGAACAGATCACGGTCTATGTGACGGATGGACGGATCCGGGCAGAAGTGACCGGCGTTGAGAAAGAGGAGACATAAGATGGGGACAGAGAAAAAGGAAAATTTGGAAGAAATGTTTGACCGGCTGGATCAGGTAATCGGTACTTTGGAAGGAGAGGATGTTTCACTGGAGGAGGCGTTTGGGTTGTACGATCAGGGAATGAAGCTGATCCGGAGATGCAACCAGACGATCAATGAAGTGGAAAAGAAGATTCTTGTACTGGATGAGAATGGAGAAAAGCATGAATTTTAAAGAAGAGTATACGGACAGAGTAGAAAAAATAGAAAAGATCCTGAAAAAGTATCTTCCTGAAAAAAAAGGATATCAGAGGACGATCATGGAGGCCATGGAGTATAGTCTGATGGCAGGTGGAAAGCGTCTCCGTCCCATGCTGATGTGGGAGAGTTACAGACTGTTTGGCGGAGAAGGAGCTGCAATCGAACCGTTTATGGCTGCCATTGAGATGATCCACACGTATTCCCTGGTGCATGATGATCTGCCGGCAATGGATAATGATGAATACAGACGCGGAAGAAAGACAACGCATATTGTATACGGTGAAGATATGGGAATCCTTGCAGGAGACGCGTTGCTTAATTATGCATTTGAGACTGCCTGCCGGGCTTTTGAAGAGGAGTCGGAGCATGCTTTAAGGATTGGAAAAGCATTGAAGATCCTTGCGGATAAGGCAGGAATTTACGGAATGATCGGTGGACAGGTCGTGGATGTGCAGGAATCAGGAAAAGCTGTATCAGGCGAAGTACTGGACTTTATTTACAGGCTGAAGACCAGTGCATTGATCGAGGCTTCTATGATGGCAGGTGCAGTTCTTGCAGGTGCAGAGGAAGGGCAGGTCAGCAGGATGGAGCAGATCGCAGGAAAGATCGGGCTGGCATTCCAGATCCAGGATGACATTCTGGATGTGACCAGTACGACGGAACTGCTTGGAAAGCCGGTTCACAGTGATGAAAAGAACGAAAAAACGACGTATGTGACCTGGAAAGGGATTGAAAAGGCACATGAGGATGTGGAACGGTTGACGCAGGAGGCGGTGGATCTGCTGCGGAAGTTCCCGGCGAAGGATGATTTCCTTGAAGAATTACTAAAATCTCTGGTATACAGGGAAAAATAAAAGGAGGAATCCTGATGGTACTTGAGAAGATCCATAAGGAAAATGATATAAAAAATCTCAGTCCCGAGGAACTTACTATGCTTGCAGATGAGATCCGACAGTTTCTGATCGAGAAGATCAGTGTGACCGGAGGTCACCTGGCATCGAATCTGGGGGTTGTGGAACTGACGATGGCACTTCATCTTGTCTTTGCTCTTCCACAGGATAAGCTGATCTGGGACGTAGGACATCAGGCTTACACGCATAAGTTGCTGACGGGGAGAAAAGCAGGGTTTGATGAACTGAGAAAATACGGGGGAATGAGTGGATTTCCAAAAAGAAAAGAGAGCGAATGTGATGCCTTTGATACAGGGCATAGTTCTACTTCTATTTCCGCAGGACTTGGATATGTGGCGGCAAGAGAACTTCAGGGCGGAACCCACAGTGTGGTTTCGATCATCGGAGACGGTTCTATGACCGGAGGAATGGCATACGAGGCACTGAACAATGCAAGCAGACTGAAAAGTAATTTTATCATTGTCCTCAACGATAATAATATGTCCATTTCTGAAAATGTGGGAGGAATGTCCCAGTATCTCAATGGACTGCGTACGGCACAGGCTTATACAGGGCTGAAGAAAGGTGTGGAAGATACGCTGAAAAAGATCCCAGGAAAGGGAGATCGGATCATTTACCATATGAAAAGGACAAAAAGCGGGATCAAGCAGTTGTTTGTTCCGGGGATGTTTTTTGAAGATATGGGGATCACGTATTTAGGCCCGGTAGACGGACATGATATCCGTAAGCTCACAAGGATCTTAAATGAGGCGAAGCGGGTTGATCATGCAGTGCTGGTTCATGTGATGACGAAAAAGGGAAAAGGATATGGACCGGCTGAAGAAAACCCGTCCAGATTTCATGGGACGGGACCGTTTGACATCCCAAGCGGAATGTCGGTAGGGAAAAAAGCGACAGATTCTTATACAGATGTATTTTCAAAAGTACTTGCAGATATCGGAAAGCAGGATGAAAAAGTAGTAGCAATTACTGCGGCGATGGCAGACGGGACGGGACTGGCAAGATTTGCAAAGATGTTCCCACAGAGATTTTTTGATGTCGGTATTGCAGAGGAGCATGCGATGACCTTTGCGGCAGGACTGGCAGCAGGCGGGATGAAACCGGTCTTTGCGGTATATTCCTCTTTCCTGCAAAGAGCTTTTGACCAGACGATCCATGATGTCTGTCTTCAGAATCTGCCGGTTTTTATAGCAGTGGATCGTGCAGGACTTGTAGGGAGTGACGGAGAGACGCACCAAGGAGTATTTGACCTGTCATTTCTTCTGGAAATTCCGAATCTGACTGTCATGTCACCAAAGAACCGATGGGAAATGGCAGATATGGTCCGTTTTGCTGTTGATTTTCCGTACCCGGTTGCATTGCGGTATCCAAGAGGAGAGGCTTATGAGGGGCTGAAAGAGTTCCGTACTCCGATTCTTTATGGAAAAAGTGAAGTGATCAGCCGCGAAAGTGGGATTGCGATCCTTTTCATCGGACATATGTCAGGACTGGGAGAGTCTGTATGGAAGGCAATAAAAGAAGCAGGATATCACTGCAGCCTGATCAATGCAAGATTCGCAAAGCCACTGGATACAGAGCTGATCCGCGATCTTTGCAGGGATCATGAACTGATCGTGACGATCGAGGAAAATGTGCTGGCAGGTGGTTTCGGTGAGCAGGTTGTCCAGTATGTGATGCAGACTGGTGAGAAGACCCGGGTACGGACGATCGGAATTTCCGATGATTATGTGGAACACGGAAATGTAGAAGTTCTGCGAAAAGAAGTGGGACTGGATCAGGAGACCATTGTGGCACAGATAAAAAAAGATTATCTGATGATAAAGGAAGATTAAAAATGAAAGAACGTTTAGATGTATTACTCGTAAAAAGGAATCTTGCAGAGTCCAGGGAAAAGGCAAAAGCGATCATTATGTCCGGAAATGTATTCGTAGAGGATCAGAGAGAAGATAAGGCAGGAACCACGTTCCCGGAAGACGTAAAGATTGAAGTGAGAGGGCATGTCATGCCGTATGTCAGCAGAGGCGGTCTGAAGCTGGAGAAAGCAATTAAAAATTTTGATGTCAGTGTAGAAGGAAAAGTCTGTACGGATGTGGGATCTTCTACTGGCGGTTTTACGGACTGTATGCTGCAGAACGGAGCTGTAAAGGTGTTTGCAATCGATGTCGGACGGGGGCAGTTGGACTGGAAACTGCGTCAGGATCCAAGGGTAGTCTGCATGGAAAAGACCAATATCCGCTATGTGACACCGGAAGATATCGGAGAACCGGTGGACTTTTCCTCCATTGATGTCTCCTTCATTTCGCTGACAAAAGTGTTAGGGCCGATCCGGGATTATCTGACAGAAGACGGAGAAATCGTAGCTCTGATTAAACCACAGTTTGAAGCAGGGCGTGAAAAGGTCGGGAAAAAAGGAGTCGTGAGAGAAAAAAGCACGCACCATGAAGTAATCGAAAAAGTGACTTCCTATGCAGCGTCTATCGGATTTGATATTCTTGAGATTGAATTTTCACCGATCAAAGGACCGGAGGGAAATATTGAATATTTGGTGCATCTGAAGAAGACGCAGGAACTTCCGGGAAAGATCCTGGCACAGAATCTGGAGACGGTCGTGGACAGTGCATTCGATACGTTGGCAAAATAAGTGGGGATAAAGCATGGATTCATTTTATATCATAACGAATATATTAAAAGATAAAGACTATGCGGTTACGGATAAAATCTGCAATTATATTGAGCAGAAAGGAAAGAAATGGACACTTGCAAAAAAGGATGAAGAGGGTCATATCCTTCCGGGGACAGTGCCGTCCGACGTGGAATGTGGACTGGTACTCGGAGGCGACGGAACGCTGATCCGTGCAATCCGGGATCTGGAAGGTGAAGAACTCCCTTTGCTTGGGATCAACCTCGGGACACTGGGATATCTTGCAGAAGTAGAATTGAAGGATTATCAGTATGCCATCGACAGACTGTGCGGAGAAGAACACGCAGCGATCGAACTGCGGATGATGCTGGAAGGTGTGGCGGGAGATGAAAAAAGAGATCTTGCGGTGAATGATATTGTGCTGACGAGGGAAGGAAATATCAGGATCGTACAGTTTAATGTCTATGTCAATGGAACGCTTTTGAATACTTATCTTGCAGACGGAGTAATTATTTCGACTCCCACCGGAAGTACCGGATATAATCTTTCAGCGGGAGGTCCTGTTGTAGAACCAACGGCAAGTATTATCGTCATTACTCCGATCTGCTCCCATGCGTTGAATACAAGCAGTGTAGTGCTTTCGGCAGAAGATGTGATCGAGGTGGAAGTCTGTCCGGGAAGATACGGCAGACAGGAGGAAGTAGCCTTGTGTTATGACGGTGCAGTCCGGAGAAAGCTGGTATCGGGAGACCGCGTCTGTATCAGGAGAGCGGAGGAGACGGCAAAGCTTATTAAACTGAGCAAAGAAAGCTTCATGAAGACGATGCGTGAAAAAATGAAAGGAAATTAAGAAATGAAAGTAAGCCGACATGCAAAGATTATTGAACTTATCAGCCAATACGACATTGAGACGCAGGAGGAACTGGCAGAATATCTTAATAATGCCGGCTTCAAGGTGACTCAGGCAACGGTATCGAGAGATATCCGGGATCTGAAGCTGACGAAAGTGTCACTCAACGGAGGAAAGCAGAAATACGTGATCCATCGTCAGGATGAAGATGGAATGAGCGAAAAATATATCCGGGTACTAAGAGACGGATATATGTCAATGGATATGGCACAGAATATTCTCGTCATCAAGACGGTATCCGGAATGGCAATGGCAGTTGCAGTTGCGGTGGATGCAATGAAATGGAATGAAGTGGTGGGCTGCATTGCCGGCGATGATACGATTATGTGTGCAATCCGTACAGTAGAAGATACAGTGACAGTCATGGACAAGATCAGAAAGATTGTGTCCAAGAAGGATTAGGTGTTGAATATGTTACAGAATCTGTATGTAAAAAATCTGGCATTGATCGATGAGACGGAAGTGGAGTTTGGTGAGGGACTGAATATACTGACAGGAGAGACAGGAGCAGGAAAGTCTCTCCTGCTGGGTTCAGTCCATCTTGCTCTTGGCGGAAAGTACAGTCCTGATATGCTCAGAAACGGGACAAAGAGCGGACTTGTGGAACTGACTTTTAAGATCGAAGATGAACAGATCAAAAAGCATCTGGAAGAGATGAACCTGTATCCTGAAGACGGGTTTCTGACCCTGAGCAGGCGGCTGATGGAAGGTCGCAGTATCAGCAAGATCAACGGAGAGACTGTGAATACCGGGATATTGAAAGATGTTGCAAGTATGCTGATCGATATCCATGGACAAAGAGATAATCAGACACTGCTCCACAAAAAAAATCACCTGACGCTTCTGGATCTGTATGGAAAAGAAAAGATCATTCCTTTAAAGAAAAAGATGGCTGAAATGTACCGCAGATGGAATGAACTGAAAAAGAGGACTGAAAGACTGACCATGGATGAGGAAACCAGGAGGAGAGAACTCTCCCTTGCTGAATTTGAAGCACAGGAGATTGAAGAAGCCGGACTGGTTGTGGGAGAAGATGAAGAGCTGGAAGAACTTTACCGGAAAATGACAGAGAGCAGGAAAGTGACAGAAGCAGTAGCTGAGACATACCATTATACAGGGGAGGCCGCTTCCGGGAATGCAAGTGATCTCATCAGCCGTGGAATCCGAAGCCTTCAGGAGGCAGCAGATTTTGATGAAGAGGGGAGCAGACTGTATGAGCAGCTTACACAGCTTGATGGACTGTTGAATGATTTTAACCGGGAGTTATCGGAATATGCAAAAAGTTTTGAGTTTTCAGAGGAAGAATTCCGTGAGACAGAAGATCGTCTGAATCTTTTAAATCATTTAAAGGCAAAATATGGAAGATCTATTGAAGCAGTTCTTGCATATTGTGATGAAAAAAAGCAAAGACTACAGGAACTGGCAGATTATGATACATTCATGCAGAATCTGGAACAAGAACAGCAGGATGCTTTTAACGCAATGAAAAAGATGGCGGAAAAGCTGAGTCAGGTTCGGCAGCGTTCGGCTAAAAAGTTCGCAGAAGAGATCTGTGGTCAGATGAAAGAACTGAATTTTCTTGATTCGAGATTTGAGATCCGGATTTCTGAGGCAGAAAAATACAGTTCAAATGGAAAGGATGAGGCAGAATTTTATCTTTCAGTGAATCCGGGAGAACCGTTGAAACCATTGGGAAGTGTGGCATCTGGCGGTGAGATTTCGCGTGTGATGCTGGCGGTGAAGACAGTACTTGCAGATGAAGAAGATACACCGACACTGATCTTTGATGAGATCGACACAGGAATATCCGGCATTACGGCAGGAAAAGTGGGAGATCGTCTCCGACTGATCGGAAAGAGCAGACAGGTCATCTGTATTACTCACCTGCCGCAGATCGCAGCTACTGCAGATCACCATTTCCTGATCAGAAAAAAAGCAGAAGGAACATCAGTGCGGACAGATGTTGAGATGCTGGATGAAGCTGCATCCGTGGAAGAACTGGCAAGACTTCTCGGTGGAGCGAATGTGACGGAGCGTGTCATGGAAAGTGCAAAAGAATTGAAAGAATTGGCAAAGTGTGAAAGATAATCCCAGTGTGAAAAGCACGACAGGATCACATACTAAAAGCGGATACAGAAGATGTATCCGTTTTTTGTTGGCGAAAGAGGTGTGATCTTATGTGGGATAAAAAATTAAAAAACCAGACGATAAAAAAGAAACTTTCCAGATGGATGACTGTGGTGTGCAGTTTTCTTCTGGCTGTGGGACTGGGCTTTTCCGTCGGAAGTGCGGCGGCAGAATATTTCCCGGAAAGCAGGGAAACCCAGGCACAGACGAAAGCAGTGCAGACGAAAAAAGTATCTGTGGGAGGTATGCCGGCAGGAATTTATATGGAAACGGACGGAGTACTGATTCTTGATACGCAGCAGATAAAAGGAATCGATGGGAAAATGTACGAACCGGCACAGGGAATGGTGAAAAGCGGAGACTATATCAAAGCAGTCAATCAGAAAGAAATTTGTGAAAAAAAAGAACTGCTGAAAGAACTGGAAAAGCTTTCCGGTGAGAAGGTGGAACTGACAGTAAGGAGAGGGGGAAAACTGGTAAAGATCGCTCTGCAGGCAGTGGAGACCGCGGCCGGTGAATATAAGCTGGGAATCTGGGTGAGGGATAATGTACAGGGTCTTGGAACGGTTACATTTCTGACAGAACAGAATGAGTTCGGAGCTTTGGGACATGGGATTCATGATACGGATACAAATGGACTGATGGAAATTTCCGGAGGAAAGCTTTACAGGACAACGATTCAGAATGTGGTAAAAGGAAGCAGTGGAAATCCGGGAACAATGGAAGGAATGATCGTCTATAACCGCTATAATCTGCTTGGAACGATCGAAAAAAATACCGATGCAGGGATTTATGGCAGACTGGATAAAACCGAGGAGCTTTTTGGAAAAAAAGAACTGGTTGAAACTGCGGCAAAAGAGGAAATCGTGACAGGACCGGCAAAGATGAGGTGTTTTCTGGAAGATGAAATCAGGGAATTTGACATTGAAGTGATGAAGGTGGATCAGGAAACTGCAGAGATCAATAAAGGGATGATGATCCGGGTGACGGATGAAGAACTGCTTGAAAAAACCGGAGGAATCATTCAGGGGATGAGCGGCAGTCCGATCCTTCAGAACGGAAAACTGATCGGGGCGGTGACGCACGTATTTGTTATGGATTCGACAAAAGGTTACGGCATTTTTGCGGAAACAATGCTGGAACAGTTGAAATGACGAGAATCGTCGAGAACGCTGTCGAATTACTGCTACAAAATCTGCTTGATTCTGCAAGGCGCAGGGGAATATAATAAGCGAGTGGCGTTTTCAAAAGAAGTTCTCATGACCTGAAGGGGAGAAGAGAATGAATCATTTGAGTGTTGCCATCGCTGACGATAATCAGAAAATCTTAGATCTGCTGGAAAAGGTGATCGGGACGGATCAGGAACTGGATCTGGTCGGAAAGGCGAAAAATGGTGAGGAGATGTGTCGGATCATTAAAGAAAAAAATCCTGATGTGGTTCTTCTCGACCTGATTATGCCGAAAATGGACGGACTGACTGTCATGGATCAGATCAATCAGGATAAAAGTGTCAGTAAACGTCCATATTTTATTGTTATTACAGCGGTGGGACAGGAAAAGATTACAGAAGATGCTTTTAATAAAGGTGCAAATTACTATATTATGAAACCGTTTAATAACAGAATGTTGTTGGAACGGATCAAATTCGTAAGAAAAATGACTCACGGAACAGAACGCAGACCGGAGGAACTGGTGACCGGGCAGACTCCGGGAGGAGAAAATCTGGAGAACAGAGTGACCAATATGCTGCATGAGATCGGGATTCCGGCACATATCAAAGGATATCATTATCTGCGGGATGCGATCATGATGGCAGTGGAAGACATGGATGTCCTGAATGCGATCACGAAGATTCTCTATCCTACCGTTGCTAAAAAATATCAGACGACATCAAGCCGGGTCGAACGGGCAATCCGGCATGCTATCGAGGTGGCATGGAGCCGTGGAAAATTAGATACACTGGATGAACTGTTCGGTTATACAGTCAGTACAGGAAAAGGAAAACCTACAAATTCGGAATTTATCGCATTGATCGCGGATACGATCCAACTGGAATATAAGCATGGAAAATAGGGGATAAATACTGGAAAATACTTTGCATTACAGAAAAAATGCGGTATAATATTTGTAATTCATCGTCGGAAAATGCGGCGTAAGCGAAAAACGGAGGATAGTAATATGAAAAATATTTTATTTGCTTCTTCAGAATGTGTTCCTTTTATTAAGACCGGAGGCCTTGCAGATGTTGTGGGATCGCTCCCGAAGGATTTTGATAAGGAGAAGTATGATGTACGGGTTGTCATTCCGAAATATATGTGCATGAAGCAGGAATGGAAAGAAAAGCTGGAGTATATTACAAACTTTTACATGGATATTGCTGGACAGAGCCAGTATGTGGGGATTTTCAGACTGGTACACGACGGTGTGACGTTTTACTTTATTGATAATGAGCATTATTTTTCGGGATTTGCACCGTATGATGGCGATCCGAAGTGGAATATCGAGAAGTTTGCATTCTTCTCAAAGGCAGTACTGAGTATCCTTCCGGTGATCGGGTTCCGGCCGGAGCTGATCCACTGTCATGACTGGCAGACCGGTCTGATTCCGGTTTATCTGGACAATTTCAGATACCTTGGAGAGTACTACAGAGGCATCAAGACGGTCATGACGATACATAATCTGAAGTTCCAGGGGGTATGGGATACAAAAGCAGTACAGAAAATTACAGGGTTGCCGGATTATTATTTTGCACCGGATAAAATGGAGGCATATAAGGATGCAAACCTTCTGAAAGGCGGTATCGTTTACGCAGATAAAGTGACAACGGTAAGCCGCAGCTATGCAGAAGAGATCAAGACCTCTTTCTATGGTGAGGGACTGGAAGGCCTGATGAATGCCAGAGCCAATGACCTGTGGGGAATTGTCAACGGACTGGATTATAATGACTGGAATCCGGATACAGACTACCGTCTTGCAAAGAACTTTAATATTAGCAATTTCAGGCGGAACAAGCCGGCAAATAAGATGGCATTACAGGAAGAACTGGGACTGGATCAGGACAGCCATGTGATGCTGATCGGAATTGTATCCCGTCTGACAGACCAGAAGGGATTTGACCTGATCGATTATATGATGGATGAGATGTGCCAGGATGCGGTACAGATCGCAGTGCTTGGTACGGGAGACCCAAAGTATGAGAATATGTTCCGCCACTTTGCATGGAAGTATTCAGGAAAGGTTTCTGCGAATATTTTCTATTCGGATGATCTTTCCCACCGGTTCTATGCAGGATGTGATGCATTTCTGATGCCGTCTTTATTTGAACCATGTGGACTGAGCCAGCTGATGAGTCTGCGTTATGGTACACTGCCGATCGTCAGAGAGACAGGAGGACTGAAAGATACTGTTGAGCCTTATAATGAGTTTGAAAAGACAGGAACAGGTTTCAGTTTCACGAATTATAATGCACATGAGATGTTGAATACAGTCCGTTATGCAGAGCGGATTTACTATGATAAAAAGAGAGACTGGAATAAGATCGTAGAACGTGCAATGAGCCAGGACTTCTCATGGCAGAATTCTGCACGACAGTATGAAGAGCTTTACAAGAGCCTGATAGGAGAATAAAAGGAGTTTACAACCAGATGAAGATCATTGACAGATTGAATGAAGACAGAATAAATATATCTTTTGAGGTGTTCCCACCGAAGACGGATGCGGGGTTTGCAAATGTGCAGCGTGCGACGGATGAGATCGCAAAGCTGGATCCATCTTACATCAGTGTGACGTACGGAGCAGGTGGAGGTACAAGTAAGAATACAGCGAAGATCGCATCCCATATCAAGGACGATCTGCACGTACTCAGTCTTGCACATCTGACCTGTGCTTCTTCCACAAAAGAAGAAGTGCGTGAGGTGATCCGGAATTTAAAGGAGCTTGGCATAGAGAATATTCTTGCTCTGCGTGGAGACATCCCGGAGGGAATGAAGTTCCCGGATGGAGACCGTTTCCATTATGCATATGAGCTGGTGGAGGAGATCCGAAAACAGGGAGATTTCTGTATCGGTGCAGCGTGCTATCCGGAAGGTCATGTGGAGAATGAGCATAAGGAAGATGATATCCGCTTTTTAAAACAGAAAGTGGACTGCGGTGTTGATTTCCTTACAACGCAGATGTTCTTCGACAATGATATCCATTATAATTTCCTTTACAGGATCAGGGAAGCCGGGATCACAGTCCCGGTTCTCCCGGGAATCATGCCGATCACAAGTGCGGCTCAGATGAAGAGAAGCCAGGAGCTTTCAGGAACTGTATTTCCAAGAAGATTTCTTGCATTGCTTGACCGTTTCGGAAGTTCACCGGAAGCAATGATGCAGGCGGGAATTGCTTATGCAACGGATCAGATCATTGATCTTCTGGCAAATGGAGTAAAGAATATCCATATTTATTCTATGAACAAACCGGAAGTCGCAGCCAAGATCATGAGCAATATTTCTGAGATCATTAAGTGTTAAGAAAGTGAAATACCAGATGAGTGAGATGGACAAAAAGAGACGTGAGGCAATTCGCTATCTGGGGTTCGGACGAAATGCGGCAGACGAAAGGACTTATGAACTGATCGAAGCGTCTTTTGACGATCTGAACAGGGAAACAAGTCCGAGATTCGTCTACCGCATTTTTGATTTGGATCATAGTGTGGATGGCTTATTGCGGGTCGGGACAATGGAAATACAGAGTAAAAGTCTGTTGAGAAACCTCAAAGGATGCGGACAGGTTGTTCTGTTTGGGGCGACACTGGGAGCCGGGGTGGACAGGCTGATCTGCCGGGTATCTCTTACCGATATGGCAAGGGCGGTTGTACTCCAGGCATGTGCTGCTGCAGAGCTGGAAGAGTATTGTGATGAACAGCAGAAAAAGATTAGCACAGAGCTGGAAAAAAGTGGATTGTATCTTCGGCCAAGGTTCAGCCCTGGATATGGGGACTTCCCGATCGAGTTCCAGGAGCCGATCATGAGGATGCTGGATTGTGCAAAGAAGATTGGTCTTACGATGACAGACAGCTATATGATGAGTCCGACGAAGTCTGTGACTGCGATCATAGGGATCAGCACAGAGAAAGAAAGATGCCCGATCTCAGGCTGTGAAGCCTGTGGAAAAAAGGACTGTGCATACCGCAGGTAAGGCAACAAAAGTAAAAGGATATGAAGGCAGCCGAAAGGCGAAGCCGGGAACAGATACAAAGAAAAGGCAGGAAGGATAAAGACAGATGTTACGAGAACGGCTGGGAAAAGAGTTATTATATTTTGACGGAGGAATGGGAACGCTGTTACAGGAGCGTGGACTGCAGCCGGGAGAACTCCCGGAGACATGGAATCTGCTGCACGCGGAAGAAATCCGTGAGATCCACAGAAAATATATTGAAGCTGGAAGTGACATTGTACTGACGAATACGTTTGGTGCAAACGCATTAAAGTTTCATGATGATGCATATTCTCTGGAAGAGATTGTCAATGCTGCAGTCGGCCATGTAAAGGCTGCAGCAGAACAGGCGGGAAATGGACGGAGAATCTATACTGCACTGGATATCGGTCCGACCGGAAAGCTCTTGAAACCAATGGGAGATTTGGATTTTGAGACTGCTTATGAAGCTTATAAAGAAGTGATGATCTATGGAGAAAAAGCAGGAGCTGACCTGATCCATATCGAGACGATGAGCGATACGTATGAACTGAAGGCTGCGGTTCTTGCAGCAAAAGAAAATACGTCGCTTCCTGTTTTTGCGACCACGATCTTTGATGAAAGAGGAAAGCTTCTGACAGGTGCGGATGTGCCATCAGTAGTGGCATTGCTGGAAGGACTGCGGGTGGACGCATTCGGGATCAACTGCGGAATGGGACCAGAACAGATGATTCCAATTCTGGAACAGATCACAAAATATTCTTCCCTGCCTGTTATTGTAAAGCCAAATGCAGGACTTCCGAAGCAGAAGAACGGGCAGACTTATTATGATGTTTCACCGGAAGAGTTCGCGGAAGTCATGAAGAAAATTGTGGAAATGGGAGCTGTTGTCATCGGTGGATGCTGCGGAACGACGCCGGATCATATCAAAGCGATGGCAGATGCCTGCCGTATGATCCCGATAAAGCCGGTAGAAAAAAAGAACTTTACCATGGTATCGTCCTATGGACAGAGTGTCTTTCTCGGTACGGGATCAAAGATCATCGGTGAGCGTATCAATCCGACCGGAAAGAAGCGGTTTAAGCAGGCACTGAAAGAGCATGACTTGGATTATATCTTAAGAGAGGGGATTACCCAGCAGGATAACGGGGCACATATTCTGGATGTGAATGTGGGACTCCCGGATATTGATGAACCGGCACTGATGAAAGAAGTGGTGCAGGAACTTCAGAGCGTTACAAGTCTTCCGCTTCAGATTGATACCGTTGATGTGGAAGCGATGGAGGGTGCGTTAAGGATTTATAATGGAAAGGCGATGGTCAATTCTGTCAGCGGAAAGCAGGAGTCTATGGACAAAGTATTTCCACTGATCCAGAAATACGGAGGAGTCGTGATCGGACTTGCACTGGATGAGAACGGAATCCCGGCAGATGCCGAGGGAAGAGTGCAGGTTGCAAAGAAGATCATTGCAGAAGCGGCAAAGTATGGGATCGAAAAGAAAGATATCGTCATTGACGCACTGGCAATGACCATTAGTTCTGAACCGGAAGGTGCAAAGATCACGCTGGAGACACTGAGAAGGCTCAGGGATGAAGTTGGAGTCTGCACGGTACTGGGAGTATCTAATATTTCATTCGGACTTCCAAGCCGTCCGATCGTCAATTCCATTTTCTATACCATGGCAATGCAGAATGGATTGAGCGTGGGAATCATCAATCCGGGTTCAGAGGATATGATGAAAGCATGGTATGCATTTCATGCCCTGATGGCTCTGGACAGTAACTGTGAGAAATATATTGCAAGGTATGCACAGCAGCCGGGAACGACTCCGGTACAGGCAGCAGGCGGAAAGCATACGATGACATTGCAGAGTGCGATCGAGAGAGGACTGAAAGAAGAAGCCAGTTCGATCACGGCAGAACTGGCAGAGCAGAAAGATGCACTGGATATCATTAATGAAGAACTGATCCCGGCTCTGAACAATGTAGGTGAGGGATTTGAAAAAGGAACTGTATTCCTTCCACAGCTTCTGATGAGTGCAGAGTCTGCAAAGAGTGCATTTGCAGTACTCAAAGAAAGAATGGATCAGAGCGGGGAAGTACAGGAGAAAAAAGGAAAGGTCATCCTTGCGACAGTCAAGGGAGATATCCACGATATCGGAAAGAATATCGTAAAAGTCCTGCTGGAAAATTACAGTTTTGATGTGATCGATCTCGGAAAAGATGTTCCGCCGGAAAAGGTAGTTGAGACGGTTCTTGAGCAGGATGTCCATTTAGTTGGCCTGAGTGCCCTGATGACAACAACGGTTGTAAGTATGGAAGAGACAATCCGCCAGTTGCGGGAAAAAGCCCCGGATTGCCTGGTGATGGTAGGAGGAGCTGTGCTGAATCAGGAATATGCTGATATGATCGGAGCAGATTTTTATGGAAAAGATGCCATGCAGTCCGTACATTATGCACAGAAGGTATTCAGTTGAGTTATGCACAGAAGGTGTTCAGTCGAGCCACTTTACAAAAGTGGACTGCTATGATATATTTTAAGTTAGGCTTTTTGAGCAAAAGAGGAGGATGATGTATGCAGCCATACGGAGTAAACCAATTAAGGAAAATGTTTTTGGAGTTCTTTGAGAGCAAGGGACATCTTGTGATGAAGAGCTTTTCTTTAGTACCGCATAATGATAAGAGTCTTCTCCTGATCAATTCAGGAATGGCTCCGCTGAAACCATATTTTACAGGACAGGAGATCCCTCCGAGAAGAAGAGTGACTACCTGCCAGAAGTGTATCCGTACAGGAGATATTGAAAATGTAGGAAAGACAGCACGCCATGGTACATTTTTTGAGATGCTTGGAAATTTCTCTTTCGGGGATTATTTTAAGAATGAAGCCATCGAGTGGTCATGGGAATTTCTGACAGAAGTAGTAGGACTTGACCCGGACAGACTTTATCCGTCAGTCTATGAAGAGGATGATGAAGCATTTGATATCTGGAATAAGAAGATGGGAATCCCTGCAGAGCGTATTTTCCGTTTCGGTAAGGAAGATAACTTCTGGGAGCATGGTTCAGGCCCGTGTGGTCCATGTTCAGAGATTTATTACGACCGTGGAGAAAAGTATGGATGTGGAAAACCGGGATGTACAGTCGGATGCGAATGTGACCGTTATATGGAAATTTGGAACAACGTATTCAGCCAGTTTAATAATGACGGACATGGAAATTATACCGATCTGATCCAGAAGAATATTGATACAGGTATGGGACTGGAGCGTCTGGCATGTATCGTACAGGATGTAGATTCCATGTTCGATATCGATACAATGAAGGCTCTGCGTGACCATGTATGCCGCCTTTCAGGAAAACAGTACGGAACAGATCACGAGACAGATGTCTCTCTGCGTGTCGTTACAGATCATGTCCGTTCCGTGACATTTATGATCTCAGACGGAATCCTTCCATCCAACAGCGGACGTGGATATGTTCTTCGTCGTCTGTTAAGACGTGCATGCCGTCACGGAAAGCTGCTCGGAATCGAGGGAGCGTTCCTTGTAGAACTTGCTACAACTGTGATCGAAGGATCAAAGGACGGATATCCGGAGCTGGAAGAAAAGAAAGAGTTTATCTTTAATGTGATTGCAAAGGAAGAGGCGAACTTCAATAAGACGATCGATCAGGGACTTGCGATCCTTGCAGATATGGAAGCTGAGATGGAGAAGAAGGGCGAGAAAGTTCTCTCCGGCGAGAATGCATTCCGCCTTTATGATACCTATGGATTCCCGATTGATCTGACAAGTGAGATCCTGGAGGAAAAAGGTCTGACTTATGATGAAGAAGGCTTCAAAAAGGCTCAGGAAGAACAGCGTGCCAAGTCAGAGGGAACATTCGGAACTCATTCCTATACAGGAAAAGAAGTATCTGTCTATGATGAACTGGATGCAGAGATCGGAACAGAATTTGTAGGATACGATCATCTTACATTTGATTCAAAAGTTTCCGCACTGACTACAGAGGATGAGATCGTGGATGCTCTGTCTGACGGAGAAAAGGGAACGATCATTGTTGAGCAGACCCCGTTCTATGCAACGATGGGTGGACAGGAAGCTGACAAGGGAGTGATCCGGACAGCAGAAGGTGAGTTTGTTGTAGAGGATTGTATCCACCTTGCAGGAACAAAGGTCGGACATATCGGCCATGTGACAAAGGGTATGATCAAGATCGGTGATACTGTGACATTGGAGGTTAATGCAAAGAACAGGGCTCTGACTGAAAGAAACCACAGTGCGACGCATCTGCTTCAGAAAGCACTTCGTACTGTACTTGGAAGTCATGTTGAGCAGGCTGGATCTTTTGTAAATGAAGACAGACTTCGTTTTGACTTTACTCATTTTTCCGCAGTGACTCCGGAAGAGTTGAAGAAAGTAGAAGAGATTGTGAATGAGCAGATCCAGAATGCCCTTGAAGTAGTTACAAAGAATCTGCCGATTGAAGAGGCAAGGAAGACCGGTGCTCAGGCTTTGTTTGGCGAGAAGTACGGTGACGTTGTACGTGTAGTAGACATGGGTGGATTTTCAGTTGAATTTTGTGGAGGAACCCATGTGAAAAATACATCTGAGATCATGGCACTTAAGATTATCTCAGAGAGTGGTGTGGCAGCCGGTGTACGCCGTATAGAGGCTCTGACATCAGACGGTCTTATGAAGTATTATGCAGAAATGGAGCATCTCCTGAAAGAAGCTGCCCAGCTTATAAAGGCTTCCCCTGAGAATCTGGCTGAGAAGATCACACATCTGCAGGCAGAGAATAAAGCTCTGAAGGGAGAAGTGGACAGCTTAAAGAGCAAAATGGCACAGGAAGCAGCAGGCAATGTCCTGGATCGGGTAAAAGAAGTGAAGGGTGTGAAACTTCTTGCTGCTCAGCTTGACGGAGTTGATATGAATGAACTTCGTGAACTGGGAGACCAGTTTAAAGAGAAACTGGGAGAAGGCGTGGTTGTTCTTGCATCCGGAAATGAAGGAAAAGTAAGTCTGATGGCAACCGTAACAAATGGTGCCATGAAACAGGGAGCCCATGCAGGTAACCTTGTGAAGGCGATCGCAGGTCTTGTCGGTGGTGGCGGTGGCGGACGTCCGAATATGGCACAGGCCGGTGGTAAGAACCCGGCAGGTATTGCACAGGCACTTGAGAAAGCAGAAGAAGTCCTCGCAGAGCAGATCCATTAAGCTGCAAAAGCCTGACTTATAAAAATATACAAAATTCTTAACTTTTTTGAATAAAAAGAGTTGACGGAAGAAAAAATTATGGTATAATAATTAGCAGTGCAATAAATATACCCGAACAGTCGTATGATGCACAATACAAGGCTGGAGGGGAGGTTAGGTGTGAGACTATGTCAAATGTAAT
>ERZ773164.1277-NODE-1277-length-25928-cov-4.113632_pt1 | contig 25928 bp, 46 predicted proteins | sample MGYA00511917_ERZ773164 | MGnify/ENA primary metagenome ERZ773164 (study PRJEB29015, sample SAMEA2737847) | human gut metagenome | biome: human gut; feature: human-associated habitat; material: faeces | place: China | collected 2012 ...
CCGTCAAGGACTGCCCTACGGCGTATCGGCTACGCCTTGTTCCTTGACCTCACTACATTTCTCTCAACTTTTTAGAAACTATGAAATTACAAAGAAATGCTACCGCTACAATAATAAAGCAAATGATTGTACACCATACAGGTACTCTCATATCTAATTGCACTCGTAACAAAATCGTGATTGCTAAAAATACAGCTCCCACAATTTGTATAAAGTCTAATATCTTTTTTTGAAGTGTCTGTAAATGCTTCTTGTCTTTTATTCTTTCAGATTTCCATATTCCATAATTTACTTGCATATCATTTACATCTTCATCTGATATAAGTTCATCCATACTTACATCTAGTTCTAATGCCAGTTTTTTTGCCGTAATCAAATCTGGACATCTTGAACCATTTTCCCAACGACAAACTGTCTGCCTTGAAACATATAACTTATCTGCCAGTTGTTGCTGAGTGAGATTTTTTTCTTCTCTGAATTTTTTGATGTTATCATTTAATGCCATACTCCATACCTCTCTTTCATTCACATCATATAACGATAGACCCCAAAATAAAAGTACCAGTATGTATTTCCTTTGTTTCCATTTTGGTAACATCTGTTTATTCCAAGTTTTCTACACCATAATACCGATATATCGCTGAACCAATGTATTTTGTAACCCCTTTTCCGTACTGTTTATCTGTGGCTTCTTCCAACTGAGAATGATTCAAATAATCTTTAGCCATTTCTAATAATAATACTCTTGCATTATCCATTTTAAAAAGATTTTTACAACTTTTCCCCAATCTTTTTACTGCTTTCATTGACATATCTTTCATCGTAAACCGTTACGCTACTAAAGAGTCAAGATGTTTTTTCTATTTTATCACAAATTCAATAAAACTGCCCCTAATTTTACAAATAAGAAATGACGCAGATAATGTTTCCACTACCTACGCCATTTCTCATTACATCTTTGAAATATTTACTCCATTTTCTTTCAATCTTTACTCCAATTTTACTCCATTTTAAAAATCTGTTACGATATTTTACGGTATTCTATGATACCTTTCCCTTGAAGAAAAATGTCTGCAAGCCTTGATTTTAAGCGAACTTTTCAATATTCCCAAGCACTTTATTCTGTTGTGAGATTTTCTCTCAAATTATTTTTGCACAATGAATATTATCTTTTATGTCAAGGTGCAAAAGATCCAAATACATGCATTCAATATCGTTTAGACTATGTAAAAAATGTTGAGATCGTTAAAGATAGTGATGTAAAGTTTGATGATTATCAATTAAACTCATTTGAAAAGAAGCTCAATAATATGACTTATATGTATGGTGAAGGGAAAATCGAAGTTATTGAACTTGAATTTACACCAAATGTCTATTCCAATATGATTGATAAATTTGGTAAAAATATTCATCCAAAAAAAATAAATGAAAATCTTTATTGTGTCCAAGTAAGACTTTCCATGCCTTTTCTTTTGAAATGTCGATAGCTATACAGTAGCTATCCAGTAGAGTATCAGTCACAGTTTTAGTCAATTTTTAATAAAAAAATCCAAAACGCCAGTAGACATACAGTAGCTATCCAGTAGATAGCAAGTTAGAAATGTGTCAAAAATATGCCAAAAATAAATTTGATCGCTTTTTTGTAATTATTATCCCTATACACAATAAGGATAGAGAAATTAAAAAATGCATAAAAATGCCTCCTACCCTTTACATAATGGTACTATTATGCTATGATAATCTTGTAAAGAGAGGAGGTAAGGATATGAATTTAGATGATTTAAAAAAATTGAGCGAAATCTTTAATAACTTCGCCCAACCCATAGCAACTCTAATTGTTGGTTACATCGGTTCAAAATATGTCAGCAAAAAGAGTTCAAAGAAGAGAAAGAAGAAATAATCTTCTTCTCTCTTTCTTCATCTAAATTATATCAAATAATATGAAAAAAGAAATAAAAATAATAATTCTGTTTTTAGGTATTATCCTTACACTGTTTAAAACTTATTGGTTTTTAGGAATGATATTAATGATTTTAGGCTTTTATTTATTAGGAAAGGAATAATTATGAAAAATAAAAAATTTGATCAAGCAAAATACATGAGAGAATGGCAAAAAGAAAACATGAAGCAAGTAAAAGCATCGTACAAAACTGAATTTGTAGATGAATTCAAAGAAGCTTGTAAAAAGCTTGGAATTAAACAATCAGATGTGATCAGAAAAGCAATGCAAGACACGATTGAAAAAGCAAATAATATATAAAAAAAGAACCTACTCAAATCAATGAGTAGGTCTTTCTGTTTGGTTAATAAAATAAAGTTGTAGATTTTTTTGAAGAATAGATAATATTACATTTGCTTTTTCTGTTAACTAATTGAATGTGCATGTGAATTTGCGTATTTATGATGTCTATAATATAAAAATAACGATAAACCGCTATTTTTATATTGACTTTAACGGTATACCGTTATATAATATAAGTGTAATAAGAAAGGTAGTCCAAAGGACATAGGTAAAAGAAAATGAACACACTAGAACAAAGAGCACATGACTTCGCAAATGAAATGGTACATAAATGTTTAAAAGAAGGAAGAAACGTATCAATTGGAATCACAAGAAAACAAGCAAACGTTGTCTTTGCTTGTAACAAACAAGGTAAAATTCATGTCAGCAAAGAAGTTATCTCTGCTGTTTACGATCTAGCTGATGTTTATTATAAAAAAAGTTTCTACAATCAAGCTGGTACTTACGTTGATAAAATAGTAACTGCTGTTCAAGCAATTTTCAACAATCAATATGAAATTGCTCAATATTTATTAGAAAGTGCTGTAGAAGATTAAAAAAAAGAGGTGAAGAAAAATGGAACATAATTATATTGAAGATTTACTTTTTTTTAAAAAAAATGCAGTTGAAAATATTATTTCTACTGCAAATTGGGATATTGAAAACTACTTCGAAATGAAAGATGAAGCGGCAGAAGATGAAGATATCGATTTTGAAGAAAATGGAGATTGTGAAGAATACGGTCGAGATTATAGATTTGATGAAGATGAAGTTGAAGATGCAATTAATTTTTTGTTTTATTATGAAGAATGTCTTCCTGATGATACTGATAAAGCAATAAATGACTATAGAAAATATGATGATCAACTTGCTGATGCTCAATCAAAATTAAGACATATTGAAAAGAAAATAAATATGTTAGTTAAAGATTTCAATCTTGAAAATTATAGAATTGAAACTTCTAGAAAATCAATCAGCACATATCTATATATTCCATACACTCAAAGGAACATGGAAATGGTTATGAATGAAACTGACGATGCCGATTACTATGACGATATGGATGATGAAGAGCTAGAAGATTTAAAAGAATTATGTATCAGATTCAGCGATCACGACACTGGTTCTTACTGGGATGAAGAATGGGGTGACGTATCATATGATGATAGTTACGCAAAAATTGAAATCAATTAGAAAGGATGATAATAATGAAACTATTGGATTTAACTGATAAAACAATTGCTCAACTTGTTAGAGAAACAGGAATTTCTCGCTCAACTCTGGTGGATATTATTAAAGGCAATACAGAATTTAAAAGCACATCAGTGGAAAATGGAATGAAAATTTCTGAAGCTTTAAATCTAACTATAGAGGAATTATATAATAAAATTTATAATTTGAAGGAGGAAAAATAATGAACGGAATATTAGAATTTATCAAAGAAGTATGTGAGGACCTATGTATCTCTATACCTGATAGTATAGTTACAGATGATAAAAAATTCAATCAAGGTACTCAACTAGCTACATTGGCTTATGAAAATGAAAAATCAATTTTGTATTTAAAAACCAAATATGAATACGGTGATGTTGATATGGCATTTGCTATCGCGCATGAATTAAGACATAAATATCAAATCGATACACATGTCTTTGATTTTGATAATTATAAAACTAGCGATAAGCTTTCTATAAGAGAGTATAATCTTCAAAGTGAAGAAATAGATGCTAATGCCTACGCATACATCGTTTTGCTAGATTTTTTTAAATTAAAAGTTGATTTCAAATTGCTCTTAAAAGATGATGTCGTTGCTGATACAATTATGAAACGTGTAGATGTTATCGTTGAAAACGAATACGAATATGAATAAATAAAAAAACCTACTCTTGATTGAGTAGGCTTTTTTTTAATGTAAAATATTCAATTGTTTCTTGACGTCGAATAATTTAACTAAAGTATGGATCAGTTATAATACAATTAAATTTTTACAACTTTAATTATACTACTTAATTATTTACTGTACACTCCCCATTGTTCATTCATTTTTTCAATTTGATATTGATATTTCAAATTTTCTTGTTTTAATTTCTCAATTTGATTATCTTTTTCTGTGATTTGAGAACGATATTGAGTATTTTTGGCAAGTAAACAAATATTCAATAAAAGTAATATAATGATGATAATCTTTAATCTTTTCATTCTAAACACCCATTAATTTCAAAATAGTGTTTCTTCCTGCAATTCCATCAACTTTTAATCCTCTATCAGATTGGAATTGTTTAACTGCAGCTTCTAATCCACTACCAAATTTACCTGGACATTCAACACCATCAGGATCATATCCACGACACATTAGAGCAATTTCAACCGCAGTAACTAAATATTGAGTTTCTTTACGTTTGACATAGTGTTTACCTAAAGCCGATTTACTGTTTTTATCAAAAGCACCATCAACTTTTAAGTTTTTACCATAGTCCAAATTAATGGCATGTTGGAAGCATCTAGCAATATTTGCTTGAGTCTTAGGACCATATGCACCATCAGTTGCAATTGAATGACCTGTAAAGTTGATTGAATGTTGTTGACCTCTTGCAATCAAACTGTCTAAGTTATCATTTTTAGCAGCAGCTGGAACTACAGTACCTGTACCTAATGCTCCAGTTGTAGAATTAACAATGTTATTCTTGAATGTTTGCCATACGTTATCGTTTAGTAAACTATTACAATTTGGACATAATTTACCATTAACATCGTAATGACGTACAACGTGATCAATATCAATATTGTATTTTTTCATCAATGCACGTGCTAACGCATAAGTATTAGCAAGAGTTTCATCGCAAATATGAACAGTACCATCTTTATGGTTATCGCACATCTCAATAGAAATTGAGTTAGCGTTTTTAATCGTACCATAATATGGATGGTGAGCTGATTGACATTTACCACCAACTGCATAAGCAGCATAATTGTCCGGTACAGATTGAGTAACACTATTGTCATCTACGAAATAATGAGCAGATGCTTTAACAACTTCCCTAGCAAAGTATTTTCCATTTGATTCATCGCTATCACCATCATTTGAAGTATAGTGAATGACCAACCATTTAATATCAGCTGTGCTACGTTCACTACCATAATTTTCTTTACGAGCTAAATTTTGTTTCATAACATATCCCATATGTTAATACCTCCTTTTTTTAAATAAAAAGAGAGTATCTAACTACCCTCTTTGCTTTGTAAATGCAGAAGCTCTATCTCATTTTTCATTTTGGTAACCATACCATTACCACCGAGCGCATGATATGCATCATACATTTCATTGAAATTATCATATGCATATGTAGGGATTGAACCTCTCTTCATATACTTTTCATGGTATTCAATCAATTTCACTCTTAATAAGAGCATTGTACCTTTTGAGTTAGCTTCTCGCATTTCTCTTTCTTTTTTAATTCTTTCATCTCTTTTAATCGCATCTTGTTTTGATTTTTTCTTTTGTTCTTGTAAAAGCCACACAATATACGAAAGAATAACTGGAAGAACAATCGTATAAGTTTTTATTAGAAATTCATACATAATTACTCACTTTCAATTTCTTCCAACTCTGGAAGTCCTGCAACGCTTGTTAGAATAGAAACCACACCCGATAAGCAACTAGCACTGATGATCATTGCCCAGTTGACTTCATTCATCACTGTAGACGTTCCAATTAACGCAACTGCTGTTTGAGCTACTGTTTTGATTGCTCTAATACCTGCAGCTTTCAACCATTGATTAAAATCATATTTTTTAATTTTCAATTCAATCACCCTTTCTAGATAGTTTTAAGCCGTGTCCAGGGCATCAAAAAAAGGACTTTCGTCCTTTAATTATTTGCTTTTTATATATTTCAATATTGCATATCCTGTAGCATCAGCAAAACCATTTGATTGTCCAACTTGCAATATTAAATTTGTTTTAGTTATTTGAATAGAAATACCATCATGATCTTCATCTTGATGTGCTCGCGGTATCATGTGGTTTGTTCCATCACTCGTTTTCATAAATAAATCACAACTCAATACTCTGTATAAATCTGATATATTATGTTGTACATATTTATCCTTGCTATCAAACCCATTTACGAGTATTACTTTGCAATATATTTTTTTACCATCAATCCATTGCATCCCTGTTTCCTGTTCTTTTAAAGAAAACTTAAGATTTAATAATGTATTTCCATTTGCATTAACAAATTGGGACATAAGTTCCTATTTGCTAGCAATCAGTATCCTATTACTTGGTATATTGTTCCTTCAACCGCAGTTATATACGCACCACCAGCGACTTTAGTACATCCACTTAATGTAACGTTTTTGCCACTGAAAACAAGAGTCATCTCATATATTGTAATATTATTTTCATCTGCACGTACATCTGATAAATGTACTCTTGCACCTGCTTTTAATGACATTCTTGTACTTTTAGGATTAACCCAGTTATGACTTCTATAGAAGATTTCTAGATAGTCATAACTAGAAATATCATCAGTTAATATAAAATCACTTTGAGTTGTACCATCAAAAAGGACAGTACCAACTGGAATTTTAGTCCCATCATTTTTAATAAATTTCCCCATATCATGAGAACAGCTTTTATTTATGACTAATATCTTCCAATGACTTTAGTAACAGTTGTACCTTGATTGTTAGATGAATTTGTCCATCTACAATTATCAATGTGTAACAGTTTTGATGCCTGATTATATTTAAAAGCCATATTAGTAACAGTCCAGTTGTTAACAACACCAGAATATATGATCTCTCCATCAATAATTGGTGCAATAACTGCGCTATTATCACTAATTATGATTAACTCTTTAAATTTCAAAGCATCATCATTTAATGTTAAATCGTGACCATAGCCGAAATGACTACCACTCCAAAGAACGACATCCGTATTGATTTCATCTCCGTTAGAATTAACAAATTTAGCCATAAATAACACCTCTCTTTAAAGAAGTACAGCTATTCAACTGCACCTCCTTTTTTAGAGATAATAGGTAAAAGGATACTGTTTTTACTATTGCTAGTAAACAGTACCCCCCCCCACGAATTTTTTAATTTTTGACATTTGTATGATCCTCTCTTTCTTTAATTCTTTTAATAAAAATCAAATAAGAAAAGATATTAGTGCCTTTATTTTTTTGTGTAACGAATAATTGCTTTAAATTTATAATTTGCCCAACTGTAATTGTTAGCAAAGCGAATGTTATCTACGTTCATAATAAAATACGTACAATAGAATGTTCCGCTATTACCACCAGAATAATAAATAACAGGAAATCTATAGAAATCTTCTCCATTGGAACATGTGACTTCATAATCAATAAACTCGTTTAAGTTATTGATTGAATGATTGATTGTGCTTACTCCAACGTTCAATCCGGTCCACGTAATGATTTTTTCATAAATCTTTTTACCATCAATCCAGTACTTTCCTGTCCAGTGCTCATCAGTTGACATTTGTAAATTAAGCAATTCATTTTCATCTTTATCAATAAGTTTTGGCATGTTAACATCTAGGTTAAAACTAACCTAAATGCTTGTCACCACCAATCTTTTTAAAGATAAAGAATGAGAAAAGGCACTTTGTTGTACCTTCTCTAATTTGTGTAAGTTGTGTGTGTGTGTGTGTGTGTGTGTGTGTACAACGCACTCACGTGTTTCAAAATCTTTCATATTTTTCTCCTTTTAAAAAAGAGCAGAAATCAATCTACTCTTTGTAATATACTGCATCTTTTAAATCAGTTTCTAATTCACTGACTGTCTTTTCAAGCTGTCCAACTCGCTTTTGCAATGATGTTAATTGTGACTTCAAAACAAACGTATCTTTTAACTTTGTCATAAAAGTTTTTAAAATATCACTTGTTAGAAACTTAGTGCTATTAGCTGAAACAGTTGTTGAAGATGCGTGCTCACTTACATTTGAAAACAAAACTCTTTTAAAGAAATCTTTCATATATAAGACCTCCTAGTTGATTATGCTCCAAATACTTCAGTCCACATTGTATTTAATTCAGTATCAGTCATTACTACTAATTTAGCATTGATAGCTGAAGTTACTTGTGTTGCAGTTTGATATCCTGAATCATTTGTTAATGATGATACTTTTGTTGGAATATCAGTCTTTTTAGCATAAGAGCTTAGATCCATTTCTCTTGAACCTAATTTTTCAAATTTCGAATTGATATAGATGTATTCATCATAGATATTAGTTCCAGTTCCACTGTTAGCAACTAAATAGATAATACCTTTTTTACCAGTTGAAGGTAATGATTCGACAACTGAGTAATCGATTTGAGTTACTCCTGATACTGCAGATGCGATTTCTTTTGTTATATCAGCTGATTTAGCATAAGCAGATAAATCTACATTTACAGCTTTCGATGAATCAGGAGTTAAAGCTGTACCATTTACTTTTACAGTTTCAATTTTGTTTGCTTGAGCACCAGTAGCAATACCGCTCAATTTAGTTTTTTCGGCAGTTGTATAGTCATTTGTAGATAGACCTTTACCAGTTTCTTTTGCTACAAATTTTCCTTCTCCCCAAGCTTTAATTTTTCCTAATGCTGATTTTAAAATTGAATCATTTACAAAACTCATAATATATATCTCTCTTTCTATTTATTTTTTTATTCAAATACTTCTTCCCACATATTGTCTAATTCATCATCAGACATTTCAGTGGCTGTTCCCTGCATATCTTTCCATGCAAAGTCATAATCGATATTGCTTGCTTTTTGCAATACTTGGTCTTTATTACCACCTGCAGGAAGAGTCGCAAGTTCTTTTTGTTGTAATTCTTGTTTTAAATTAATTAATTAATTGTTCATACAGCAACTTCATGTTTGGATCCATTGGTTGTTGTTCCTTATCATCCTGATCATATTCGACATCTTCGATTTTCAATCTAAACGGTTCAAATGTCTTAGTAGAATTATCATCACTGTTTCTGCCAATCAATGTACAGGTTAATACCCCTGCTGTTTGAGTAAGATTTTCTCCAATGATAAATAGATTTTGAAGTAATGGTATTTCAGTTACTTCATCGTCCATATCTACTTTCAAGTAGAAGTTCCAGCCATCAATGAATAGATTTTTGTTGGTGAATTTGACAGCTGTATTGTTGCTATCATACTTTCTTCCAGCATAGAAGATATTTCTAGTACATGAATGTGATTGATTTTCATTCAGATAGATTTCAATAATTCTCATATGTTAACCCTTGTAAAAGATTGCATCACTAAATGAATTGACTGTCCTAGCAATCCTGTCGACACCTGAAATATTGATTCCATTCAAATGAACTCTGAACAATTCAATTTGACGTAAAGCACCACCGTTTTCAAGATCATCTTTTGTTAATGACGGAACTGTTTCTTGTTCTCCAGGTGTACCTTGGATGACAACAATATCGTGTGATTCTCCGCTTTCATCAATTTTAAATTGAGCAACGATACAATCGCAACGTTTCATGTTTTGAGTACCATTTTCAATTGGCACATCGCAATACATTCCTGGTTTGATTCTAAGAAAATGTCCTTGGTTTATAAGCAATCCATCAGCAATCCTTACTTTATTATTGCTGACAATAGAAGCTTCCATTTGATTACCTTTTGTAAAAATACCATCAACTGAATATAGAGCATCAAACAAATATGCATCGATACTTGCAGATACTTCTTTTCCTGTCAATGTAATTGCCTCAACTGCATCACTTGAACTTGCCATCTAATCACCTACCTTGTAATCAATGTCACAGTCTGTGTAGTCTTTTTCAAACGTACATTTAACGATTTTTTGTACAATAGGCTTTTGCATAGAAATACCTGTTATGTATTCTTTTGCTCCTACGATATCACCAATTTCAGGAGATAAATTATCAAATGTAATTTCTAAAGAGTTATCAGTCTGTGCTTCTTTTAATTTTGTTTTGGTTCCATCTATTAATTCTTGAATGCTTTCAACATTTGAATAGTCATATGTCATTGTATTCAGTTCACTTGGAATCATAGAGTCATCATCAATTTCACTCAGTTCTAAGTATTGATCATTGATTTTAAAGACATGAACAACCTGCCTTTCTTGCAAATCGCCTTTGCCTAATCCAATGCAATGATTACATTGATTTATATCTTTTTTAGCGATAATCTGCAGATTGTAATCATTGTCGAATTGGAGTTTTTCGGAATAATTAATAATAGGCTCAACTGAAAGTTCAATATGTCCATCTTTATTCCAAATAAGTTTAAGTTTGGCATTTGCATCATTTAGCATTGTTTCAAATGCCTGCAACGTGTTGTAATAACGTGCCTGATAATTAATGGTTATTCCACTATCTTCTTGTGAAACAACAAAAAAATCAGCCAGTTTCTTTTTTAAACTTACTGATTTAGATTTATTTTCAATATAATTGAAAAAATCAGTTGATGAATTGATATATTCTCGAATGCATTCATTTGCTTCACCTATGAATTCATAGTATTCATCAGTTCTTTTTTTAGGTTGAATAATATCATTTGCTAGCAATTTTCTTGGGCATATGCCCCCTATTTTCACTTCTTCAGCTTCAGTATCTATTTCGATACTTTTTACTATCCCACCAAATTCGGTACCGACACAATAAAACTTGCTGTCATATGTCAATTTGCGGTCCCAGCTGTCCGTTGAAACGGTTATTTCAAAGTCATTCTTGGCTTTGTCATATGTTCCAATTTCCAAGTCTAGGCTACAGTTTAACAATGGTCCTTGTTCGATTCCGTTAGGATCCGTGTAGATGAACTCCATCATCATTCATCACTCTCCCATTTTGGCTCGCTTCTTGCATCATAGACAACGATATCAAATGAAAAAGAATTGTTCCAAACGACAATATTTGTACCAGGTGGGATGGGAATATACAATCTGTTGTCTTTGTTCCTGTCATTAAAAACATTGATTTCATCACCGTGTGCTGTGATTTTTACAGCTTTCTTTTTCATTGTATCGATTTCAAGTCTTTCATTTGCTTCAAGTGTCGTATTGATTTGATAAAGGTTGTCTCCTATTTTAATGGCCGGGTCTTGTGCTGGACCATATATTCTTAATAAAATATCATTTTCAACGACTCCAATATTTCTGACTGTCATTTGTCCTTCGCTCGCACCATAGACATAAGGATATTTATAGGAATACTTCTTTGTTCCAGTTTTTCTTCCTTCACCACTGCTGTAAAAATGGTAGGTATCTTCCTTGATCCATTTAGTTGAATCAGTTACCAGAGTTAAATCTATCTTTGCGTATGGAAGAATATATGACTTCATGTCTTTTTGGCTTTTAAAAATATTGCACTCTATATAGTAGTCATTATAGAAAAGTTTTCCTTTGGCATTGCTTACGTTATCTACATCGAATATCTCAACGAGTCTATTTAGAGCACTGTAGAAGTCTTTTTGATTTTGACTAAAGATATCTACACTTATCTTTTTCGTTTCAACATCACGATAAAAGCGTGTGACTCTTCTATTTTCAGTTTCATATGACCACTCAAAGTTAAAAAAGTCAGTTTCTTTAATATGATAAGGAGCACTTAACAAATCTATTTGCTCATTGTTTGAATTGACATAATATACTTTCATAAATGCTCCTTTCTAAATAATTCTGGCAAATTCACGCTTGTCTACTTTGAAAGACATTCCACTGTTTTTAATTGCTTTAGCAGTTGAATTTCCCATCTTATCATAATCAATTTTTAATTCATTTGTGACATTGCTTTCAAATGCTGTTTGTCTTGCGATATCAAGATTTGTTTTCAGTTCGATATCATTCAAATTGAAGTTCATGATACCATTCAAGTCACTTGTCATTTTTTCAAGTTCTTTGTTCATGGATTTTTGAGCTTTTGGCATGGCCACTTCAAAACCTACCGCAATACCTGGTGGTAAGAATTTACCAATGGCATCTCTCATGACTTTTGAAGGTGAATGAATGCCAAAGAATCCTTTGATACCATCTACAACACCATTTGCAAAATCGCCAATCTTGCTAAGCAACCAGTCTTTTGCATTCTTGATACCGTTCCAGATACCTTCCACGATATTTTTACCAATATCTGCCATTTTACCAGGCAATCCAACAAGAGTATCAACAATACCATTCCATAGTGATTTGGCTGCTTCAATCCCTTTTGAACCCATCTTGACAACGAATTCAGCAACCTTTCCAATAGCATTTGACAATACGTTCCAAATTTGCCCAGGTAATCCTGTAACAAAACTGATGATGCTTGATACAAAGTTTGACCCTGCTTCATATCCTTTGGAAATCAAATTCAAAGCAAACTCAGCTACTTTTCCTATGATATCAGTTATGTATGTCCAAAATTGACCAGGCAACTGAGAAATCCAAGAAATAAAACCTGTTACGAAATTTGGAACATCAACCGTTAAAAATTCAACGAATTTAATTCCTAAGCTAACGATAAAACCAATTATCGAACCAATCGCATAGCCAATGTTGTATGGCAACTGATTGAAAAATTCGATTGCTGAGCTAATAAATCCTGTTAATATTTCAATGAAACTGTCAAATGCTTGCGGTATCGTTTCAGTAAAAAATGATGCAATTGATTCTCCAAGCCCAGAAAAAAATTCAACAATCGTTTGACCGATATTGCTGAAAGTCTCTACAAGCGTGTCAATTGCACCTGGTATCGATTCAGTAAAGAATGAGACGATTGTATCTATCACAGGCCCGCATGTTGATGTTATAGAATTCCATAGATTTATCCAGAACGACCTGAAACCATCGCTTGTATTCCATAAATAAAGGAATCCAGCTACCAAGGCAGCAATAGCTGCTACAATTAGGCCGATTGGATTCAACCTCATTTCGCCATTTAATAGTTTCTGCGCTAATGCTAATCCCTTGGTTACTCCTTCGGTGAGAAGAACTATTCCTTTGTAAGTAGCAAGTGCTGTTGCTACAGTAAGAATAACAGCTGATAATGGTGTAAAGTTATCAAGTGCAACTCCTGCTACATCATAAAACAAATCACCTAAAGGCTGTAACTGATCTTTGACCTTTCTAACTTTTGATTCCAATTCTTGCATTGGAGTCGTTGTTTCATCAGCAAACTGTTGTCCTTTTCCTGAAACATCATCAAAAGTAGTTCCAACACTATTCAACGCTTTAGCAAATGTAAGATTGGCATCTTCTCCCATCGTTCCGAAAGCAGTAGCTGACATTGTCAATGCTTTCTGTTGATCATCACATTTAGTAATGTCACTTACGATACTGTCGATAACATCCTTTTGAGTGGCCTTTCCATCCTGCCAAGCCTTGAATGTCTTTTGTGTTTCGCTTGAAAATGAACCTAGAGCACCCTCAATAGTTCCATCAGCTAAACGAGTAGTTACTTCATTGATGGCATCATTTACCTTATCTAGGTTATATGCACCACTTTCTGAACCGTTCTTTAGCAATTGAAAATATTCACTCGCTGAATATCCTGCCTGAGAGAATTTTCCAGAATATTCTGAAATGTTATCTCCTAGTTCATCAGTCCAGTCCAACCCTTCTTGAGTTCCTGCGACAATATAGTCCATTGCTTCTTGTGCAGTTAAACCAAAGTTTTTCATCAAGCCTTTAACACCTCGAAGGGTTTCATTCATATCTACATCAAATGTATCCTCAAGGATGATTGCTTGTTGTGTAATAGCGTTTAGAGTTCCGTCATCCATTTCACCAAGATTTCGCTTGATTCTTACAACGGCTTCGGCAACTCTATCCATACTTTCACCAAGTCCAGCCTCATAAACATCCTTGATGACCTGTGCAGTCTGTCTCGCTTGGTCATCTGTTTCTCCTAGAGCGCCTTTGACACGTGCAACTGAATCTTCAAAATCAGCATAGACTTCTTTTCCAATTTCAGTTCCTTGCTTAATTGCTTCTCCTATGGCTAGATATCCTGCAATCTTAGCACCGAATGATTTGACTTTGTCTTCCATTTCTTGAAGTGCTTCTTCAAAACCAGCGGTGTCAGGAGGTTCTATTTTAGGGGGTTTGATATTTTCATTCGAAAAATCATCCGCTTTTTTCTTAACGTTATCTAATATAGATGATGCTTTATCTTCGACATCAACTTTACCATCAACATCTATAGCTTTTTCAACCGCAGATGCTTCTGATTTTACTGTCTGGGCACTCTTTTCAAAATTGGAAGTGTCCATTTTTGCACTACCTTCAACTTTTGCGTTGTCAGTAGCTTCTTTTGAAAAACTTTTAACCTCGTTTGATGCTTCATCAAGCTTCTTTTCTAGTTTCTTAGTATCAGCATCAACGTTAGGTTTAGCTTCTTTTTGTGATACATCTTTAGCAAATTTATCTACTTTTTTATCAGCTGTATTGAGTTTCTTATCAACGTTTTTATCATTGATTTCTAAATCAATTACAACTTTACCATCTGCCATCATACCACCTGCCTTTAATTTATTCTTTTGGAATTCCTAACGATTCAAATAATTCTGCTTCGATTTCTTCCTGAGTTCTTTGGAATGGGTCTCCCTGTTCTTGAATAGCATAGTAATCTTGAAGTTCTTTCATTCTTGCACGTTCCTTCTTGTCCTTGATTTTCGATAGATCCGCAGTTCTATATCCAACTACCTGAACGAACTTGGTGTCGTCATTCAATCCATTAAGTAATGCTTTGAATTCCCACCAATGCATATTGGTTCTCAATAGATTTATGCCATACTGCTGCATAAACGCAGCAAAGATGAGGTCCATATCATAATCAAAAAGAAACCCAACTTTTTTATTAGGTTTCTTCTCAGGCTTATCTGGTTTATTACCTTTGTAGAAATCAAGAATTCCTTTCAGTAATTCCAATGAATCAACATTTTCCATGTACAATTCATAGTTTGGAATCACCAAATCAAACAGCATAGGGATTTTATAATTTTCATCAACATACTTGTCAGAAACGATACAAGAGAATTGAATCCATGTTCTAAAATCAGTTCTTATTTCTATTTCTTGATTTTCTATTCTTATTGTTTTTTGAAGATCTCTTTTGTCTAGAATTAACATAATCTTTTAACCCGTATTTGTTTTTTGTGTAATCCATTTGCTTTTGAAGGTTTCCAAATTCCTTTGTAAGTGAGTTTAAACTGTCAAGCTCATTTTTGATTCTGTCTTGCTTTTCTTTTTGATGTTCAGTCGTAGCATGTTCATCAAACTTGGCTTGAATTTCTTCCGCAAGAGCTAGGATTACATAGTAAGGTTTTAAATCATCCTTTTCAAAAAGATAATCATATGAGCCTTTTCCTAGCAATTCATCAATGACGACTTGACAGTCTTCAATAAAGGTATCGTCAATTGTACGATTGCCTCTGTATTTTTTGATGAACTTGTCAATCAGCAAATGATTATCGATATTGTCAGCATCGATACTGAAAATACGATCTTTAATTTTTACATCGAATAAATTCTCTTGAATCTTGATTTCTAACATAGTAACAATCCCTTTCCTATTTGATTTCTATTTGCTTACTGGTGCAGATGACGCACCTGATTGAGGTGAAGCAGCTGTAAATTTACAAGTTGTGTAGTCATATTCACCTGCAGTAAATTCACCAGTAGCCACATTGTATTGGCCGTGTTCGGAAGCACCTTTTTGAGCAAAAGTTCCTTCCAATGCAATTTTTCCTCCACCTTCACCAGAACCAGGATTAGATGGTTGAATTTCATATTGTCTGTGATGTGCTGCAAAACATCCAGTTGAACCTTCAACAGGTGCCCATGTTTCAATTTCATATTCATCAAACATGGAACCAATGATTTCCTTTTTTCCAACTTCATAAATATGACGTACAAATTCATTATTAGGAATCAATTCTCCTGAATAAGAAACTGATGGTGTATATGCCATCATATTTGAGTGAGAAGTCTTTTCATTGATATATTGTCCGTCATCAGTTGAAGGATCTACAGCTTGAGTCCAATCCGTTAAACCAGTACCAGCCAATACAGGCTTTGATACACCATCGAATTTGACGTAGTGTAGGTTTTCATGACGGTTTACTACAGTATTTCTTAATGTTTGTGCCATTATTCAAAAGCTCCTTTCTTGTAGTAAGTTAATTGATATAGCGCTGAAAAATTAGCAATGCCATTGTCATAGGTTTCAACACCAGGATTGGCAATCATTTCTAATTTCTGTGGAACTATATCTTCAGGAAAAACAATGTTTTCAAATTTATTCATTGTTTCCATTTCAAATTGGTTTGCTAAATCATCTAGAACATCCGTGATTTTCTTGACGCTCTTTTCAGTTTTAGCTCCTGATTGAAAATTAATATAAAAAGGCAATACCGCAGTATAGCCTCCTATAATATTTTCATTTATTTTTTCAGCACGATTAGATATTCTTTGAACCATGATTTGGTCATCCTTGTTTGAAGTAAAGAAATCTAATTTCCACATGTTTTTTTGTACATTTTGAATATCCAACTTCTTGCAAAAGTCATAGATACAATCCAATACCCTGTTGTATTCTTCATATGTCAGTTTTTTATTTGATTTATTTTCCATTTCTAAACACGTCCTCTACACTTTTAATCCATTTCTTGATGTTTGCTTTCTTTGATTTTTCAAACCATTTGGCAGTTGCCTTTGGATGACGTGACTTGTCAAAGTTCATCCCTGTACCTTTATACACATGTTGCGCATAATCAGTATCGTAAATGACTTGTTTCTTTTCTTTGGCACTATCACCAATATCGGGTGTTTCTCTCAAATGCGTATGATGTAGATTGGAAAAAGGAACGTAAGGATCAGTATCTCTTATTACAGAATTCTTAAGAGTATGATAGGCTTTCTCCTTAGTCGCATCTAAATCCTTCATTACTTGAGAAAAGTCAACATCAATAGAAATCTTCAAGAAGCATACACCTCAATGAACTGGATTTCTTTCGTTCCTGGTGGGCGATAACAGGCATATTTATTGATTGAATAGACATTGGTTGTCTTTTTCAGTTCATCATAGTCCGTTTCTTTTACAACATCCAGGACAAAATAATCTTCATTTCCAATCGTAAAAGTATTCTTTTTTGACTTGTAACTGTGTTGATCAACAAATGTCAAATCACCGCAGTCACTCAAATCAATCGTTAAAAGAACACTGTCTGCATCAGAAATCCCCTTGTTTGATTGTGTAATGCCATAGTTTTCATCAAATCCAACGTTTTCAAGAACGTATGGAATAAAAGTATCTTCATCAACTTTATGAATCAAAGTAACAGTAAAAGGTCTTAAAATACGAGGAGAGCTAATCATATCGTTTGGCCACTCTGCACATAAGACCTTTTCTTCTCAATTCACTTTTAATCATATAAGCTGAAACGGATGAAAAAGGAACACCATTGAATTTGTTGCCCCTATCGCCATAGCTATAATTAAATCCGTCTTTCGATACACTTTGTAAATCTAAATCGCTTGTACCATTTAAGGCATTCAAACCACCATTTGCTTGAAGATAATCGATTTGATAGCATACTGCTCGTTTGAGCTCCAAACAGTAATAATCGATATTTTTTTCTAATGCCCATGGTGCAATGAATTGTTCAGCGTAACCCTTGACTAAATCAATTACAGGTTCAACAAGGTCCTCAAATTCAGGCTGACATATTTTTCCTTTGAATGTATCTACGTAATATTCATACGAAACCTTCATACTATTCTTCTGCTGTATCTTTCTTAGCTTTAGATGCTTTTGCTGGAGTTTTAGCATTTGCTTCTAATTCTTCAACTTTTGTTGTTAAATCAGCGTTTTGTGCTACTAATTCAACGATTCTTGCATCTTTTTCTTTAATTTGTGCTTTTAAAGATGAATATTCTCTTTTAAAATCCGCTAAAGAAACTGGGTCACCTTTTTTAATGACTTCACCAGATTCTTCATCAATATGATCATAACCACGAGCAACATAGTCATCAACTCTATGTGGCTCGATTGTAAGGATTCTATTTCCTTTTCTTACTTGTGACATAGATCATCCTCCTCTTTATTATTTTTCAACTGCAAATTGAATTGAATTTACTTTTTTCTTTAAAACAAATACATCTTCATGTGATTCTTCATAGTAGACCCATTTTCCTTCAGACATTGCAGATGGTTCATCCAATTTAGCAAATTCATAGTTGATTGGTGTAATGACTGCTAATGGATGCACCATGAACATTTTGATTTGTTTTGCAGAAACTGCAGGTTTATACCCTTGTGTGAAGTCATATACAGTTTTCATTAATTCTGATGGAACTTCAACGATTTTAACCAAGTCTAAGTTAGCGATAGTTCTGTTTAATTTATTTTCAGCATCACCAATGATTACAGTTCTAGCTAATTTTTCAGCTTGTTTTAACATTGCATTGTAAACTGGTGTGATATATAAGATTCTTCCTGTAGATGGAACACGTGCTTCAGCCATGTTGATCATCATTTTATCAAAATATTCTAAGATATTTGCTGCTGTGATTTCATCAGTAATAGGTGTTTGACCTAATTCTTGATATTCAGCATAGATTTTAGAAACACAATATACGTCCATTTCAGGGAATTTTTGTTCTTGGTTGAATGTTTCAGTAATATTACCGATTGAAGCAACCATATTTGTTTGATCAATATCTTTTGGGTGTACCAAAGTAGACCATTTTCTTTCATTGGTTAAAGTTAATGGTGTCCATGCGTTATTGTAGTTTCTAGTTGCATTGGCAATTGTATCTCTTGTTGAATCTACACGTCCTGTAGTTTCTAATGTTGGGATTTCAATTGTTCTTGCATTGACCCATCTATATTTTTGGTTATTTGGAGTATTGAATAAATCTCCGAAATAAAGCGCATAAGGCCAAGCTTGTTCTAACGCTTGTTGATATGCATGTGCATAGTTTACTGCTGCCATATTTAATTTCCTCCTGATCTGTTATTCTTTTGGCATTGCTCTAACACCTGCAAAATGGAAACCGAATGCATTTGCATTGTTTTCTCCACCTGGTGCTCCTTTAGAAGCAGTACCTTTTGTAAATGTTGGTAATGAAGGTTCATCTTTAGTTTTTTCAACAACGAATGCTCCTGCATCCGATTCTTTTAAACCTTTGATATATTCATCCGCTCCAATGAATTTGCCGTCTTTTAATTCAAAATTTTGTTCCTTGAATTGAGAAATAATTCCACGTTTGGCACTTTCAGAAGTAAAGTTCATTCCTGCAAAGTATGAGTTAGTAGCAAAGTCTCTTTCTTGTTGAGTCAATTTGTTGTTCAACTCTGCAGTTTCATCTTTATATTTCTTTTCCCATTCAGCAGCGGAATTTTTGATACCTTCAATATCCATGTCCTTGTATGATTTGATTTGCTTATTCGCATCATTCAAAGAGTTTTGAGCTGATTCATATTTTGTGTTCAATGTTTCTAGCTCTTTTGTTTTCGATTCGACTTCCTTGCGGTATTTTTCAATGTCATTACCGTTTTCAGTCATGATTTGATTAACTTGTTCATCTGTTAATCCTAAATTCTTTAAAAATTCTCTTTTCATAAGATCCTTTCATTCACTACGCTTTAGTACGCTGGTTGCATCAGCCTGTGCGGTTGCAGTTTTACGAGTTGCCCACCTCAAAATTTTTGTTTTATTCATGTGTTGCTATGTTGTTTTCAGTTTTTGGGTACAAAAAAAGGAAATATCAGTCTCTATTGCCGTATTTCCTTTTATTTCTCTCTAGTGCTTTTGTTTTGCTTTTAGGTGGCGGTACGTAGCAATCGTATTTTTCATAACGAATGCGACCGCAAATCATGCACATGTATTGAATCTTCTTAACTAAACAACTTCTCTTTTTATCAAAATATTGTTCAGTACGATATTCAAATTCTTGGTGGTGATGTGGTCTTAATCCTTCAGCCATTGAAAAACACCTCCTTTCTTTAAAGTTCCTTTTTAAGCTTCTTTAAAAGATTCTTAATTCTAAAATTAGCTACACCATAAAAATACTAAACTTAATAAACCGATTAATATTTGAATCAATAACGGACTCAATACAATCCACCACGACCAAGTTATAAAGCCTAATATTTTTGCTATAACAAAAATAATTAATAATGCATTTAACATTGGCATTCTCCTTTCTTCTAAAATTGCGTATAGAAAAAGCGAGTCTTTTGAACTCGCTTTATATTCATATTTAATTTTTAATCTAATACCATTGATAATTGACTATTGTATTCTTTGATTTTCAAACTTATATTGACTTCAGGAGACCATGATTCCAAATAATTTTTAGCATTTTCATAATCAGTCTTTAGGGTATCTCGATATGAGCATAATTTGAAATACTTTTTATAGTCTCTCCAGATGTTGCTGAAAAGCTTTCTGCTCATTAATCGGTAAGCTCTTGAATCGATACCGCCTAGTGCACTAATTACAGTTGTTTTAGCAATTCTTTCAAGTGTATATTGTTGTGAACTGTCAATCGTTGTTGATTTTTCTAAATCAGATACCTTTTCTTCGAGAACATCAACTCTTTGAGCTGTTTGTTCATGGGCTTTAATTGTCAACATAAGCAATTCTCTTGGGTCAGTTGGTACTTTAGCATATGAACCAGTCTTTCTCAAAGTTGGAAGAACTTCACTTGTTACCCAATGTTTGAATTTTTTTGCGGATTCTAACTTACTTGATAAGATTAATGAATACAACCCTGATTCATTAATTATAATTGGTTTTTGTTCTCTACCCATGGAGTCGTGAATCACGACCCCATCTCTTTTATCATCAGAATCAATATGTCTTGCAAGAGAATCTCTTACATTTTTGTATCCAAGTGCTTCAGCAACATCTTTACCAACAAACCAAGGTTCATTGTCAATCATCAAGCTTCTTACATTTCCAAATTCTTCATTGTTAAATATTTGTAGTTCGTTCATATTGACAATCTCCTTTTTTAATTGTTTCTTGAATGTTTCTTGTTAAAGCATTGCACTTTGAAACATTTGATCTAATATCATCATCTAAGGAATCAATTTGTTCTTGAATAAATACCATGACATTTGCAACATCATATTTAATATCATTCCCGTTTTCACATGCATCACATGTAACGATAACCATTGAATTAATTCTTTGTAATTCATTTAGCTTATCATCAATATTCATGAGAGCGTCTAACAAACTGTCTAATTCTTCTAACATAACTTTTACCTCTTTCTTTTTAATTGAATTTCTAGGCAAATAATGTTAAAATGCATTTGCCTAGAAGGTTTAATAGAGAGTATTGTTTTAGCGGACAACTCTCTATTTTTTTATACCTAAATCTCTTTTTATCAATGTGGTTATATAACCTTTTATGGTTTGACCATTTTCGGTTGCACGAATTTTTATTTGCTTATGTAACTCTTCATCGATTTTAAGTATTAAGTTTTTCATATCTATCCCTCCTTTCATTTACATTTATTATCTTACAATTATAAATATAATTAGTCAATAATATTTAATACTTTTTATTAACTTGTATTTATTTTTATTAAAAACTATTTATAATATAATAAAAAGGTGGTAAATATGAACGAACAAATACTAGCAAAAAGATTAAAAGAACTTAGAGAGTCTATGAATTTAACACAAAGCCAATTTGGAGATTTAATAAACGTAGCTCAAACTACACTTTCTTCATATGAAAATGGATCAAAAACACCCAATATTGATACTTTGTACAATATCGCAATAAAATGCAATATTTCTATAGATTGGCTTTGCGGGCTTTCTGATATTCATAAAACAAAAGATTTCTCATCATATTCTGATATTTTCAATTTAATAGTAAATATCTGTAAATCTATTCATATTGACATAGAAGAGTATCATTACTCTCAAGATGAATACGATATGTCTTTAATAGTCAAAAATCCTATATTAAATGAATTTTTAACAAAATGGTCAAAAGTAAAAGCTATTTATGACGATAAAACAATTGATGCAGATACTTACGAAATTGTTGTTAAATCATTAATTGATAAATATACTACTGATACTTTAAAATATGATAATTTTGTAATAGATGATATGCACTTTAGCTTCCTCTCAAATGAGTAGGAGCTTTTTTATTTTTTATATCATTTCATATCTTTTTATATTATTTCAATAGCGCTAACCATAATTGAAATCAAACATAAAAACTTATTGAAAAAGATTCGTAATTATGAAGGAATATTAACCAGCGCAAAATTGCGCCCGTTAGAATTTTTCGTTCCTACTCTTCTACATGTTTAATTGAGTATCTAACACAACATTCATGTTCGATACAGCATCCTCGATACTTTTCCCAATCCTTGCAGAAATAAGCAATGTCAGCTTGACCTAATAGCTTGATGCTTTCCCCCAAACACCAAAGAGGCGTTTTAGGTGCACCTTCAAAGAACGAATCAATCACTTCAATTTCTTTATCAGGAAATAATTCTTTTACATTGCATAGCACCCTTTCTCTTTCATCTAGGATTTCTTTATCCGTTTTTCCTGCCATTGGTTGACTAATGAATAGTTTCATTTATAACATCCTCCTATTCAAAAAATACCCAGTCATCCGCTAACATATCTGTTTGTGATGGTGCCCAAGGTACAATATTTTTCTTTGCATCTAGATTATCAGTTTGTAAATTAGATGAATCTATACAAACAAAAGGATTTGTTGTTGCATCTGTTTCACATAAATGAATAAAAATTCCTTTACCGTTCCAACCTTTTCTAGCAAGCTTCATTCCTCTTTTTAGATATTTGATAGCTTCATCAAAACTAAAAGTAGCTTCTCCACCTAATTCAGGACAATTTTCTTCATCAGCAAGAATCCATCTATCATCAAGAATATTAGATAACGTATAAATAACTCTTTCAGTTTCTCTAATATCCATTTCTTTTCCATCTTTTGTATGCATGATTACTGTTTTCTTTTCATCATCCCAATACCAATAACCACCCCATGAAGGGAGCTTAATTTTTGCTCCATTTTTCATTAATTCAAAAGCTCTTTTAAATTTCATTGTTTTCTCCTCCTAACTTAATACATTTATTTTCAAATTTCTTATAAGCATCTAAATAAAGTTCTTTCTTATCTCCGTTATACGTACATTCGAAGTACATTCCATCTGGAAGAGATGTTGATGCTAAAGCTTTACTATTTTGCAATGCTTTGCAACTCCAAACAGCATAGACATCAAAATCAACTTTGCCATACGTTTTATCAAGATGTTCTTCTGTGTACTCTCTAACTGTTTTTTTACATAAATCTAAAAATTCATCTGAACCCATTTTTTTCTCCTTTTTTACTAAAATATTTCTAAAACAAAAGCAATAACCATAATTAAACTGAAAATAAAAAGTGAGATAATAATTTTCCATAACCCACAAATGAATAGATCAATAAGCTTTAAAGCGATTAAAAGAACGAATAATACTTTTATTAAAGTTTTCATATCAAATCTCCTGATTTTGAGCAAAAGAAAAAGCCAACTTTCGTTGACTTATTTTTACTGTTTTTGTTCCCAAAACCATTTTTTTACTTTATTGTACGCATCAATTGCTTCTTGAGGGACACCTTCTAATTTCCCTTGATAAATCTGAATGCTATAAGGTTCATAGATATCCATGCATTTTTTAATTTCTTCTGGATACTTTATAATTGCAGACATTTTATTTCATCCCTCTCTTGTTTTAATATGTTATTTCTTTTCTTTTGGTTTATAGCAACTTGACCAGGTAGGAATGTATCCTGGTCCTCCATCTAAATATTCATCTTCCTCAAGCTGTTTTAATTCTTCTTCAGTCAATAAATCTTCGAGATTACCTTCAATTTCAATTTCTATTTCCTTATTTTTTTCCTTTTGTGACCTCATTGAACAATCCACCTTTCTTAAAGAAATCATACAATTCTTTATCTTTATCATATAACAATTGAGGATTGCTTACAAAAGTTTCATAGCCAACACTGACATATTCTTCTAATTTTCTATAATCAAAAGCACCAATTTTTAAATGTTCACCTTTTTTTAGATTCTTGTATTTTTTTGTAACATTTATATATGTTTTACCCTGATAATTACGAACAAATTTATCTGAATGTAAATAGATGAAGTATTCATCATCTTTCTTTTTAACTACATATTTAGCGTTAGCAATAACATTTTTCATGATTATTGCCAATTCTTCATTTTCATATAAATTGTTTTTATCAACCAAAGCATGACCTACTTCATGCGCTAAGGTACCAGGCTTTAAATGTTTTTGAGCTACAAAGATAGTATTCACGCTACTATCATATGCTGTTTCTGTATCTGATTGTTTAATAGGAATTTTCTTATTTGTCAAGAATTTTGTAGCTTCTTCATGCATGATTTTAATTTCTTTTTTTATTCCTTCTTTAAAATCATCATTATCGCTTTCAATGGTCACTTTTTTCATCATTTTTTCAACAAATTCATCTGAATTGGTAATCATTTCAATTTTTGGTTTATCTTCCTTTTTAGGTTTAAAATTGAATGGTAGCCATTCGTCGTCATGGTATAATTTACTGCCTTTTTTGTTTGATAACTTGCTATTGTTAAATACTTTCTCTCTTGGATAAGCCTTTTTAAGAACGTTATCAATACCATGTTCTTTCTTGAATTGGATATTGCTTTCTTTAATAAATTGAGAACGCTTATCTTGCCATTCTCTAATCTTTTTGGCTTCTTTGGTGGAATCTACACCACATTCATCAAGAATATTCTTTCTTTTCTTCCAAGAACGTATCTGACGTTCATAATAGCGTTGTTTTTGTTCCAGCTCATATTGATCATCATTCCTGTTCTTGTCAAATTCTTCGGTATCGACTAGATTGTTCTTATACTCATAATCAGTAACCTCATAAAAAGAATGCCTACAGTTTGCTCCAGCTAGACCATCAACACGGCCATATCCCGTTGCCTTTTTAAAGTTCTGTAGACCTTTTACAGGAGTATGAAGATAAAACAACTTACCTTGCCATTCCTGATGGGATGGTCGAGCACCGCCATGACTTGAAGTCTTTACAATGTTGATGCCCAATTCTTTGCAGTTATCCATTTTAAACTTCAAAGACGTTTGATTGACACCACTTGTAACTGCTCTTTTAACTGCAGCATCCATTGAAGTTGTATGATCAGTATAACCAACCACTTCAATACCTTTTTGAGAAAGCTTTCTGATTGATGATTCAATGGCCTTGTCAGCATTGTTTCCTGCAACAATTTTAGAGTATGCTTCATCACACGCCTTTATAAACTGCTTGTTGGTGCACTTTCTTGAAATGTTGCAAAGGTTTTTGATTTCACCTTGAGTATCCTTGATACCTTTGTTCAGGTTCTTATTGGACCTGTTCAGCATATCTTTTTTAGAAGTTTGAGCATCAGTATCTTTCAATCTCGAAAAAATATTGCTGACTGTCATTGCTATTCCATTTTTGATAGCCGATTTTACTTTGTTTTGAGAGTTTTTCTTAACCTTTTGAAATTCAGTACCCGAATATTCAAAAAACTCTCTACAAGCTTTATTTTTCCATTTTGGATACTCTTCTTCGAT
>ERZ773164.1288-NODE-1288-length-25705-cov-4.170175_pt1 | contig 25705 bp, 23 predicted proteins | sample MGYA00511917_ERZ773164 | MGnify/ENA primary metagenome ERZ773164 (study PRJEB29015, sample SAMEA2737847) | human gut metagenome | biome: human gut; feature: human-associated habitat; material: faeces | place: China | collected 2012 ...
TCGCAAAACGCCCTGTCGGGCTATTCCGTCGCTACACGACTATTTTGCTCGTATATATTCATGCGCGATAAAAAGTGTCCGCGCTTACTCGCAAAACGCCCTGTCGGGCTATTCCGTCGCTACACGACTATTTTGCTCGTATACGTGCGTCCACTCCGTTAATGCAAAACCGGACAAATCCTCATGCAAGCATGAATTTGCCCGGTTTGATTAACGTCTGAATTTTATAGCTTACATGCCTTCGTGGAATGTACGTGAAATAACGTCGTCCTGCTGTTCTTTTGTTAATTTAATAAAGTTTACTGCGTATCCTGAAACACGAACTGTTAACTGTGGGTAGTTTTCAGGGTGTTTCTGAGCGTCTAATAATGTTTCTCTTGTGAAAACATTTACGTTTAAGTGGTGTCCGCCCTGTTCTACATAACCGTCTAACATATTTACTAAATTATCAATCTGCTGCTGATTTACTGCCATAGTAATTACCTCCTATATTGTTTTATCTACTATTCGTTGTCAATGCTTTCCATAATGTTTGGAATGTTACAAGCCTGATTTCCGCATTCTTCGATTCTGTCTAAGTCAAGATCTCCTGCAAAAATCTGGTCTTCTTTTCCTAATGCTCCAGGAATGATTGAGAATGTATTTGAAATACCGTCCTGAGCATGTCTGAATGGGATCTTAGCAACTGATGCAAGAGATGCTAATGCTCCGTGAGAGTCACGTCCGTGCATTGGGTTTGCTCCCGGTGCTAATGGTTCTCCCATTTTTCTTCCGTCAGGTGTGTTACCTGTTTTCTTACCATATACTACGTTAGAAGTAATTGTTAAGATAGAAGTTGTTGGAACACCGTGACGATATGTGTGGTGTTTTCTTACTTTGTCCATAAATGAACGAACGATGTCAACTGCGATTTCGTCAACACGGTCATCGTTGTTTCCGTATTTAGGGAAATCTCCTTCTACTTTGTAATCTACAACTAATCCGTCTTCATCTCTTACAGGTGTTACTTTAGCGTATTTAATAGCGCTTAATGAGTCGGCAACTACAGAAAGTCCTGCGATACCTGTAGCAAAGTAACGTTTTACATCTCTGTCATGAAGAGCCATCTGAAGTTTTTCGTAAGAATATTTATCATGCATATAATGAATGATATTTAATGTATTTACATAAAGTCCTGCTAACCATTCCATCATGTCGTCGAATTTCTGCATTACATCATCGTAATCAAGAACATCGCCTTCTACTGCGCGGTATTTTGGTCCAACCTGAATTTTAAGTTTTTCATCAATACCACCGTTGATAGCGTATAATAAACATTTTGCAAGGTTTGCACGTGCTCCGAAGAACTGCATTTCTTTACCAACTCTCATTGAAGATACACAGCAAGCGATTGCGTAGTCATCTCCGTGAGTCTGACGCATTAAATCATCATTTTCATACTGGATAGAAGATGACTTGATTGACATCTTAGCACAGTATTCTTTGAATGCGTGTGGTAAACGTGTTGACCAAAGAACTGTTAAGTTTGGTTCCGGAGCAGTTCCTAAGTTGTCTAATGTGTGTAAGTAACGGAATGATGTTTTTGTAACAAGTGGACGTCCGTCAACACCAACACCACCGATTGATTCTGTTACCCATGTTGGGTCACCTGAGAATAATGCGTTGTATTCAGGTGTACGTGCAAATTTAACAAGACGTAATTTCATAATAAAGTGGTCAATGTATTCCTGAGCCTGTTCTTCTGTGATTAATCCTCTGTCTAAATCACGTTTGATATAGATATCGATAAATGTAGAAGTACGTCCAAGACTCATGGCAGCACCGTTCTGTTCTTTAACTGCTGCAAGGTATCCGAAGTATAACCACTGAATTGCTTCTTTTGCGTTTGAAGCAGGTTTTGTAATATCGTATCCGTAGATTTCACCTAATTTAGCTAAGTCGCTAAGTGCACGGATCTGTTCAGATAATTCTTCGCGAAGACGAATGTTATCTCCTGTCATTCTTACTAAAGAAGTAGCAAGCTGCTGTTTCTTATCTTCGATTAACCAGTCTGTTCCGTATAATGCAACACGACGGTAGTCACCGATGATACGACCACGTCCGTAAGCATCAGGAAGTCCTGTGATGATAGCGGATTTTCTTGCAAGTCTCATTTCAGGTGTGTAAGCATCAAATACACCCTGATTATGTGTTTTTCTGTATTCTGTAAAGATTTTTACGATTTCAGGGTCTACTTCGTATCCGTTTTCATGACAAGCATTCTGTGCCATACGGATACCACCAAATGGCTGAAGGGAACGTTTGAAAGGTTTGTCTGTCTGGAAACCAACGATCTGCTCTAAGTCTTTGTTTAAATATCCAGGTCCGTGAGAAGTAATTGTAGATACGATTTTTGTATCCATGTCTAATACTCCGCCTGCTTCGCGTTCCTGTTTAGAGAGATCCATTACCTGAGCCCAAAGTTTTGTAGTAGCTTCTGTTGGTCCTGCTAAGAAAGAGTCGTCTCCTTCATATGGAGTGTAGTTCTCCTGAATAAAGTTACGGACATTTACAGATGTACGATTCCAGCGACCAGGTTTAAATCCGTCCCAACTCGCATTCCAGTTTTTTTCCATTTTAAAAATCCTCCTAAATATGTTTACTTTATAATGTCACCAGAAGAGTGTATTTATACACAATTCTTTAGTTTGTTAAAATATTCACTACGCTTAGATTATAAGGAAAAAAGAAACACCAGTCAATAGTATAACAACGGTTAGATTGTACTAAATTGAATACAGTATACAAGTGAGTACAATTTTCCTTTGCCAAATCGTAAAATTAAGAAAATATTTATTCTTTTTTCACAAAATTAGTGTATAGTAACATTATTAAAAAAAGAATGTAAAATAATTAGGAGTGTATAAAGAGATGAAAAGAAAGTTACAGGTGCTTTTAAGCTTAGTCTGCACTGCGGTATTATTTTCTTCATGTGCCTCAACAGACACACAGAAAGAGAACGTGATACAAAAAGAAGAAGGAAGAAAAGTAAATGAAAAGCAGAGCAATCTTGATGTATTAAATCCAATTGCATACAGCGATGTGTCGGGAATCAAACTTGAACCAGGTTCTTACATATCTATAATAGGAAAGAGCAATAACGGTGAATTTTGGGAGGAAGTAAAAGCGGGAGCAGAGAGAGCGGCGGAAGATTTGAATGCCGCTTTAGGATATAAAGGGGAAGACAAGATTAAAGTAAATTATAGCGGGGCTTCCAAAGGTGAGAATATTGAGGATCAGATTAATATTTTAGATGAGGAACTGGCCAGAAATCCGGTTGCTGTCGGAATAGCGATTATTGACTCAACGGCCTGTGAAGTGCAGTTTGATTTGGCTGCGGAGAATGGTATTCCGATTGTTGCATTTGACTCGGGAAGCGATTACAAAAATATTCAGGCAATGTGTTCAGCGAACAACAGCGAAATCGGTAAAACAGGCGCTACAAAGTTGGCATCTGTTTTGGACGATACAGGTGAAGTGGCATTGTTTGTACACGATAAAGAATCCACAAGTGCAAAACTTCGTGAAGAAGGATTTTTAAAAGAGATACAGGAAAATCACCCTAATATTAAAGTCCCTCTTGTGTACCATTTAGATGATTTGGAAGAAACAGCGAAGACGATTGCTTCCGAGAGAAATAAGAACAAGAAGGAGGGAGAGAAAGATGTTCTCCCTGAGGAGATAACACAGACGGAAGCGATTCAGTATGTGTTGAAGAAAAACCCTAATATAAAAGGTTGTTTCTCAACAAATATTAGTGCAAACGAGGAATTGCTGACAGCGTTGGAAGGGGAAGACAGAGATTTAAAAATTATTTCAGTGGACGGTGGAGAAAGCCAGTTACAAGCGCTCAAAGATGGAAAAGTGAACGGTCTGATTGTGCAGAATCCATATGCGATGGGGTATGCTACAGTGATTTCAGCGGCGAGAGCGTCACTTGGAATGGGAAATCAGGCATTTATTGATTCAGGATTTATTTGGGTTACAAAAGATAATATGAATAAGAAAACAATTAAGAGAATGTTATATTAAAAGAGAGGGAGAAAATTACATTTCTCCCTCTTTACTTTTTGGAAAGCGAGAAAATAAATTCTGTTCCAACCCCTTCGGTGCTGATAACATTAATACTTTCTCCGTGTGCGTTGATAATTTCTTTCACGATGGCAAGTCCAAGCCCCGTTCCCTTTTTGTCTTTACCTCGTGACAAATCTGTCTTATAAAAACGTTCCCAGATTTGATTAATGCTTTTCTTAGGAATGCCGATACCGGCGTCCTTTACGGAAACAAAAACTTTGCCTCCATGTTCGGTTGTTTCCACATAGATACTGGAATCCGCATTGCTGAACTTAACTGCGTTATCAAGGAGATTGTATAAAACCTGTTGGATTTTCCGCTTATCCGCATAGACAAAAATCGTTTTGGAGGCAAATAAAAGTTCAATGGAAATTTTTTTTGCCGTGCATCTTCCCTCAAAAGAGATAGCGGTGGTACGTATAATCTCGTGAATGTCAAAAGAACTTTTGTCCAGCAGCAGTTCTTTTGTGTCAAATTCATTTAAAGTAAGCAAATCCTGTGTTAAATCCGTAAGTCTTTCCGTTTCAAATAAGATAATGTTTAAATATTTGTCATACATTTCTACCGGAATGGTTCCGTCCGCAATGGCATTGACATAGCCTTTGATGGAGGTGAGAGGTGAACGGAAATCGTGGGAAACATTTGCGATAAATTTCTTCTGATAACTGTTCATATCTTTTAACTGGTTGGACATATAGTTTAAAGATGCCGACAGGTAGCCGACCTCATCATCGGTATTGATGTGTATTTCATGGTCCAAATTTCCGGACGCATATTGTTTTGCCGCCTCGGTAATTTTTCTAAGGGGACGGTAAATAAAAAAGTGCAGTCCCAATAAAATAGAGAACGACAAAATATAGATTACGAGCAAAGTGATATATACAACATTCAAAATCGAATCTTTCGTTTCCGTCAAATCAGAATAAGATTTGTGAATTAAAATATATCCTTTCGTATAAAACCCTTGTGTTACCGGGGCGATTACCGTAATCATTTCTTCCGAAAAATAATTATGATAATTTCCGATAAGATACTGCTCATTTCCTGCCTCAGCCGGATTAAAATCGGTAATCTGAGCGGGACTGGAGGTGGAAGGATTACTGTGGGAGGACAGTAGAAGCTTTCCGTTTCTGTCCGTAATCCATACATCTGCGTGCAGATAAGCAGTCAACCCGTTCAACTGCACCTGCGTATCATTTAGTGAAAGTGTATTGGTGAAGAAACCGGGAAGATATTCTTTTCCCATTAAATTGGCTTCTTTATATAACTCTCCTCCAATCTTTGTCTCCAGATTTGTTGCAAGGAGAGTTGAACCTAAAGTGGCAACAGTAAAAATACTGAGAAAACCAAAAGCGATATAAATCAAAATAAACTTTAAATAGAGGGTGCTTCGCATATTACTTTACCTCAAATTTGTATCCGATGCCCCACACTGTTCCAAGACTCCATGTAGGGTGATCTTTGATTTTTGCGCGAAGTCTCTTAATGTGTACGTCCACTGTTCGGGTGTCTCCCATGTAGTCATACCCCCAAATCTGATCTAATAACTGTTCCCTTGTGAAAACCTGATTTGGCGATGCGGCTAGAAAATAGAGCAGTTCCAGTTCCTTTGGCGGCATTTCCACAGGAAGGTCGTCGACAGTGACGGAATAGTTTGTCAGATTGATTTCAATCCCCGGGTAAACTACACATTTTCCTTTGTCTGCCACAGGAATCTCCTGCTTGGCAGGCTGGTAACGGCGAAGAACAGCCTTCACCCTCGCCACAAGTTCCTTTGCATCGAACGGTTTAATCATATAGTCGTCCGCACCGAGTTCCAGACCGAGTACCTTATCAAAAATTTCTCCTTTTGCGGAGAGCATAATAATCGGTGTGTTGGATTTCGCACGTATCTCCCGGCAGACCTGATAACCGTCGATACCCGGCAGCATCAGGTCGAGAAGAATTAAATTAGGCTGATAGGAATCAAATGTAGTCAGCGCCTCCTCACCATCATGTACCATCATTGTGTCAAAGCATTCTTTTGTCAGATAGAGAGAAATCAGTTCTGCAATGTTTTCATCATCATCTACAATTAGGATTTTTTGTTTTGTTACCATAAGTGTCTCCTTTTCTTTTATTTGAACTCAACGATAGTTACACCGGCATCGCCCTCACCGAAAGCACCGAGGCGGTATGATTTAACATATTTAAGCCGTTTTAAATAATTGTGAATTCCCTGACGCAGCGCTCCCGTTCCTTTACCGTGTACGATTCGCACCGAGGTTAAATGTGCAAGATAGGCGTCATCTAAATATTTATCCAGTTCCGCGATTGCCTCATCGACAGTTTTCCCAAGCAGGTTGATTTCAGGACTGACGGAAAGGGATTTACTCATTTTCATTTTTCCGCTTGAAGTTCTTCTCATCTGTTTTGCGGTGATGGTCATTGGCTCTTCAATGATTTCCAAGTCAGAAATATTTACCTGAGAGCGGAGAATACCCATCTGTACGAAGAGGTTTCCTTTGGCGTCGGGAAGGGAACTGACTGTTCCGGTTAAGTTCATACTCAATACTTTTACGGATTCGCCCAGTTTAAAATCTCCGGGTTTATGTTGCTTTTTCGGTTTCTTCGGCTGAATGGAAGATTTTTCCTGTGTTTTGGAAATCTTTTGGCGGAGACGTTCGCGCTCTCTTTCCATTTCTGCAACCGAAATATTCTCTTTTCCAAATTTGCGGAAGTTTTTCATTGTCTCGTCGGCAACTTCTTTGGCGTCACGGAGAATTGCGTTGGCTTTCTCGTTTGCTTCGCGCAAAATACGTTCTTTCTGCTCGTCCAAACGAACCTGTTTTTGCTCAACACGAGATTTTAACTGCTGGATTTCCTGCTTGTAGGAAGCAATTTCCGCTCTCTCTTTCTCGATTGTCTTTCTGCTTTCCTCGAGGTCGGAAAGTAAGTCCTCAAAAGATTCATCGTGTTCGGAAAGTTGGCGTTTTGCCTCGTCGATAATATAATCGGGAAGACCGAGTTTTCCGGAAATGGCAAAGGCGTTACTTTTTCCCGGAATACCGAGCAGCAGGCGGTAAGTCGGACGAAGGGTTTCCACATCGAACTCACAGCAGGCATTCTCTACACCCTCGGTGGAAAGAGCAAATATTTTCAGTTCACTATAGTGAGTTGTAGCCATTGTGCGAATGCCCCTCTGATGTAAATGAGAGAGAATGGCAGTTGCCAATGCAGCCCCTTCCGTCGGATCGGTTCCCGCACCTAATTCATCGAAAAGAACGAGGGAATGTTCGTCCACGTCTTTCAAGAAAGAAACAATATTTGTCATATGGGACGAAAATGTACTCAGGCTCTGTTCAATGCTCTGTTCATCTCCGATATCCGCATAGACTTCATGGAATACCGCAAGTTCAGAGCGGTCAAGGGCGGGTATATGAAGACCGGCCTGCCCCATCAAAGTAAACAGACCGACTGTTTTCAATGAAACGGTTTTACCTCCGGTGTTCGGTCCGGTGACGATAAGCAAATCAAAATCTCCGCCCAAAGTCAATGTGATTGGAACAACTTTTTTCTTATCTAAAAGCGGGTGACGTCCCTCACGGATATGAATGTATCCTTTCGTGTTAAAAATAGGTTTGCTGGCGTTCATGGAAAGTGCGAGCATACCTTTGGCAAAAATGAAGTCCAATTCGGTAAGGATAGCAAAATTTGTACGCAATTCCTGTATATATCCTCCTGCCTCTTCGCTTAATCGGGAGAGAATAACTTGAATTTCTTCCTGCTCTTTTCCATAAAGTTCTTTTAAGTCATTGTTTAATTTTACAATCGCCATAGGCTCGATAAATAAAGTGGAGCCTGTTGAAGACTGGTCGTGAATCATGCCCGGGACCTGACTTCTGTATTCTGCTTTTACGGGAATACAGTATCTGTCGCCGCGCATGGTAATGAGTGAATCCTGCAAATAGGATTTCAGTGAACCGCTGACAAGAGAAGTTAACGTAGAGTGAACACGCTCGTTTAATAACTGTATACTTCTTCTGATATGTTTCAGAGTGCTGCTGGCGTCATCACTGATTTCATCTTCCCCTAAAATACAGCGGGAAATCTCATTTGATAAAACTCCCAATGGCTCTAATTGGTTAAAATAGGTGTCCAGACAATCTTCCAAATCGTCCACTGTATCGTGTCTTCCGAAAGATTTCACACGGTTTGTTACTTGAAGGAGTTTGGCAATGCGAAGAAGTTCGTTGCATGTCAGGACACCGCCCACTTCAAGACGCATCAGGGAATCTTCTATCGGATAACAGCCGCTGAAGGAAATACGTCCTTTTTTTACAATTCTTGTAAATGCAGATGCAGTCTGTTCCTGTGCGAGATTAATATCCCCGATATTGAGCATCGGACTTAACTTCTTACAGCGGTTTTTTCCGCTTGGAGAAGAAGCCTGCTCTTCCAGTAAGTCAATAATTTTATTGTATTCTAATTTTAATTGTGCTTTCTTATTCATAGTCTACCTCAATTTTTTATAGCAAATTACAAAGTCCTATAAATTACATTTTACCTTATTTAAAGGGGAATGAAAAGGAAAATATTGAACAATGAACATCAATCATGTATACTATACAAAGGAGAATAAAGGAGTCGATATATGTCTACGGAATCAAACAAAATCCCACGGGAAGATCCAAACGAACAGAAAGATAAAGAATTTTCCTTTTTGCAGGAAACAATTAAGTCAGAGCAGATGACAGGCAGAAAATTGGCGGGGCGCGTGGTAAAAATAGCGGCGTGCGGACTCTTTTTCGGTCTTATGTCATGTGTCGGATTTTTTGCGTTGAAGCCGTGGGCAGAATCTGCGTTCCATCAAAATACAAATCAGGTTACCATTCCAAAAGATGAGGAGAATGTACAGCCGAAAGAAGAAACGGAACAGGGGCAGGCAAACATTCCTAAAATGACATTACAGAATCAGGAAGAGTTGAATGAAGCATTATTTGAAGTTGCAAAAAAGGCGGAGAAAAGTGTCGTGGAAGTTCGGGGAATTCACGGAAAAGAAGGGTGGATTGAGGAAACATACGACACGGTCAACAGTGTATCCGGTACGATAATAGCGGATACGGGAGTGGAAGTTCTTATTTTGGCAAATAATTCTGTTTTAAAAGATGCGGAGAGTCTGACATGCACTTTTTGTGACGGAAGTACATACGCTGCGGAGATAAAAAAACAGGATAAAAACTTGGGTATCGTCATTTTCAGTGTGAAAAAGGCAGCGATGAACAGCACGACATTACGTCAGGTAAGCACTCTTACACTTGGAAATTCCAACCTTGTTACGCAGGGAGATACATTGATTGCACTTGGTAAACCTTTCGGATATACAAGCGGCATCAGTTATGGCATAGCAAGTGCAGTGGATAAAGAAGTGTCTTTTGCAGATGGGGATTACCGAATGATTTTGTCTGATATTCCGGGCAGCGGTAGTGGCAGCGGTATTTTAATTAATACGGCGGGCGAAGTTGTCGGTATGATCAAACCGAATTTATCCGGCAGTGAAAATGTAACTACAACGAATGCACTGGCGATTTCAGACTTGAAAACAGTGATTGAACTTTTATCCAACGGAAGAGGCGTTTCCTATGTGGGAATTACAGGGACGGAGATTACGGGAAAAATTTCCGAAGAACAGGGGCTTCCGGAGGGAGTGTATGTTAAGAATGTAGATTCGGATTCTCCTGCGATGAAGGCGGGTATTCAGTGTGGAGACATTATCACAAGTGTAGGGAAAACAAAAGTGACTACACAGGACGCATATCAGAGCGCCATCTTGGAATACGAGCCGGGAAGACAGATAGAATTAAGTGGAAAACGAAGAAGCAATAACGGTTATGTAGAAATCAAATTTACCGTAACCGTGGGAAGTAAAGAGTAGTGGGATTCGTTTTTTAGAAAAAATAGAAAAGAAAGAGGAAAGAAATGAAATATATTAACACGTTACATGAAGGGGAGACAGTCAGGGACATTTACTTATGTAAAACAAAACGGTCTGCGGAAACAAGAAATGGAAAACCGTATGATAATCTGCTCCTACAGGACAAAACAGGAACGCTGGACGGGAAAGTGTGGGATCCAAATTCAAGCGGAATAGCAGACTATGATGAAATGGACTTCATCGAAGTGTTTGGAGAAGTCATCAGTTACAACGGCACACTGCAGTTAAATATCCGTCAAATCCGAAAAGCGTTTGAGGACGAATACAATCCGGCAGACTATATGCCTACAAGTGAAAAAAGTGTAGACGTCATGTATGATGAACTGCTCGGATACATCAGACAGGTAAACAATCCATATCTGCATAAGGCGTTAGAGCATTATTTTGTCGATGATGAAGCATTTATCAGACAATTCAAAGCACATTCAGCGGCAAAAACAGTACATCACGGATTCGCCGGAGGCTTGTTAGAACATACATTAAGCATTGTAAAGCTGTGCGAATACTATGTGGGAGCATATCCGATTTTAAACAAAGATTTATTATTTACAGCGGCAATCTTCCATGACATTGGGAAAACAAAAGAATTATCCGCATTTCCGGAAAACGACTACACAGACGATGGACAGTTATTAGGACATATCGTGATCGGTGTGGAAATGATACATGATGCAATTCGCACGATTGACGGTTTCCCGGAAAAATTGGCAAGCGAACTAAAACACTGCATTTTGGCACATCACGGAGAACTGGAATACGGCTCACCGAAAAAACCAGCGCTTGCAGAGGCGGTTGCCTTGAATTTCGCGGACAGCACAGATGCAAAAATGCAGACATTAACAGAAATATTCAAAGATAAACAGGGAAGCGAATGGATCGGGTATAATCGATTGTTTGAATCGAACTTAAGAAGAACCAGTTTGTGAAAAAAGTGTGAACGGGGACGTAGTAAAATGAAGAAATGCTACGTCCCCGATTGAAGTTTACCGTGTCCCAAAATGAAGGAGTAAGTATGAGAAAGAACGAAACAGCAGTAGTAAAAATAGAAGATATTGGCGTGAATGGTGAGGGTATAGGCAAGGTTGACGGTTATACTTTATTTGTAAAAGACGCCGTTATTGGAGACGTAGTGGAAGTTAAAGTGATGAAGGCGAAAAAGAATTATGGCTATGCCAAACTGATAAATGTTTTAGAGCCTTCAAAAGACAGAGTCCAAGCAAAATGTTCTGTAGCAAGGCAGTGCGGCGGGTGTCAGATTCAGGAACTTTCCTATGAGAAGCAACTGGAGTTTAAGGAAAAAAAGGTACGGGGAAATTTAGAGAGAATCGGCGGGTTTTCATCAGAATTTTTAGACTCCGTAATGGAAGAAATTTGTGGAATGGACAATCCGTTTCATTATCGGAATAAAGCACAGTTTCCGTTTGGCACGGACAAAAACGGACAGATTGTAACCGGATTTTATGCGGGACGCACTCATCAGATTATTCCGAATATGGAGTGTGCACTGGGGTGTGAGGAAAACGGGAAAATTTTGAAAATTATTGTGGATTTCATGAACAAATATCACATTAGTGCCTATGATGAGAAAACGGGAAAAGGGTTTGTGCGTCATGCGTTGCTCCGATTTGGTTTTACGACAAAAGAGATTATGGTCTGTCTCGTGGTAAATGGGGATAATTTTCCTCACAGTGAAAAATTAGTGGATAACCTGCGAAACATTGAAGGAATGACGAGTATTACTTACAGTGTCAATAAGGAAAATACAAATGTCATTATGGGAAAAAGTATTCACTTGCTTTGGGGGCAGACATATATCACAGACTATATAGGCAATGTGAAATACCAGATTTCTCCGCTTTCATTTTATCAGGTAAATCCGAAACAGACGGAGAATTTATATCAGTATGCTCTTGAATATGCAGGGCTGACCGGTGAGGAAACGGTCTGGGATTTATATTGTGGAATTGGTACGATTTCTCTGTTTTTGGCGCAGAAAGCGAAAAAAGTGTATGGAGTGGAAATTGTTCCGCAGGCGATTGAAGATGCGAAGAGAAATGCTGATATTAATGGAATTGAAAATGCAGAATTTTTTGTGGGGAAAGCGGAGGAGATTTTGCCGGAATACTATGAAAACTATGCCAGGGAACATGACGGTGAAAAGGCGTATGCAGATGTGATTGTTGTTGACCCGCCGAGAAAAGGCTGTGATGAGACATTGCTTCGTACGATGACGGATATGAGTCCCGAGAGGATTGTGTATGTGAGTTGCGATTCAGCTACACTGGCAAGGGATTTGAAGTATTTGTGTGAGAATGGATATGAACTTCAGAAAGTAAGGGCGGTAGATATGTTTCCGAACACGGTGCATGTGGAGACGGTCGTATTGATGTCAAAAGTGAACCCTAACAAGTAAATAAAGTGTAGAGAACAAAGGACTTTCTCAAAGGCTATCGTTAAAAGGTGTATGAAGTAGCTTGGGAAGTCCTTTTTTGGTGCTTGAAAATAGTCGAGTGGGAATTGGTCTACTCGTTCGGATTGACACTAGGAAATGTATAACAAAGATTTGAACCCTAGAGGGGTTCAAAATAAATATTTATAAAATCCAATCATAGATTTAGCTATTGCTAGTATATATTAGTAATTATTAGTATGAATTAGTGATAAATCCACTTGAATTCTGCTGATAAGTGAGTTAAAATAAAATGATATTTTGGGAGGCATGATATGACTGAAGAAAAATGGGTTTCAATGGAAGCGATATGTAAACATCTTGGTAGTAGTAGAGACACGGTAAAAAAGATGATTAAAACTCAAGGGCTTCCAGGATATAAGATAGATAGAAAGTGGAAATTTAAAATTAGCGAAGTAGACTCGTGGGTACGTAGTAAAAACCGAGTTACTGGTGCAGAAGATCGAGGTAAATCAAATGATTAAGGCTATTGATTTATTTGCTGGTGCGGGTGGCCTAAGCTATGGTTTTTATTTAACCGGGGAGTATGAGCTTGTTGCAGCAGCGGAAATAAATGAGAATGCCAGAGCAACATATAAACAGAATATTGCAAAACACACAGAAGGGTTTGAATTCATAAACAATGTGATAGGATATGACTTTGGTGCGTTAAATCAAAGAAAAGGTAACGAGATAGATGTTGTGATTGGCGGACCGCCTTGCCAAGGGTTCTCTAACGCAAACAGACAGAAAAACCACCTTATTAGCATGAATAATAGTCTTGTAAAAGAATATTTTAGAGCGATTAAACAGATAAGGCCCAAAGCGTTTGTTATGGAAAATGTGAGCATGCTAGAGTCTGATACACACAGATTCTATGATTCATATAAAGATAACGCTGAAATTGAAGCATTGATTGCACAAGGTTTTAATATACCGAAGAGAATGGATTCCTTGGTATTGACTGACCGAGTGTTTGATGATATTGATTTGGATCAGTTACCACAGGAAAATTTAGTACCGTATGATATACCTTCACAACTAAAGCATTTATTAAGTGTTCTGAGAAAAAATTTAGGTAACGATAGAAGACTTCCAAATTTCTTGACTAAGAATGCAACACTTATTAAAAGAATGATTTTGGATTATCTGGCTGAGCAGCAGGATACTACAGACGAAGGAACCGTAATAATGACGAATAAACTATCGTCAATATTATCATCACTAGAAGAAGAAAAATGGGATACTATTAAGCTAGATCTTGAATATGTAGTTGATTTACAAAAATTAATAGAGTTTATTCGTGAAATATCAAGTAATGAACTGATAGGGGAATATGAGTATTCAAAGCAGCATGGATTAAGATTCATTACTCAATCATATTCTGTAATTGATTATGTAAATGCAATTCTCGGAAACGAGTATATACAAAAGGGCAATGTATTTAATGCAGAGTGGTTTGGCGTTCCTCAAGAACGTAGAAGATTTATTGTGCTTGGAATTAGAAAAGATATATATGATTTAACAGGAAAGGAATTAGACTATAGCGAGATACAGAAGGCTGAGGCGGTTCCTACAGTCGGAGATGCAATAACCGATTTGACAGATTACGAAGTAGGGTATGATAAAAAACAGGAGTTGCAACCATATAAGGAAGACGATGACCTATGTGAATATGCAATGTTGATGAGAACAGGTAGTGAGGGCATCAAAAATCATATTACTACCAAAACAACAGAAAAGGCATTGGACAGATTCAGAAAAATAAAGCAAGGGAAAAATTTTCACAGTTTGGATGTTGAGGATAAGGATACTTATTCTAAGCCGGAGAGAACACAGAATACAATTTATTTGAGACTGGATCCAAATAAACCAAGCGGTACGGTTGTGAATGTAAGGAAGTCCATGTGGATTCATCCAACATTGGATAGGGCGATATCTGTAAGAGAAGCTGCTAGATTACAATCGTTTCCAGATTCATTTGAGTTCATAGGAACAAAGGATTCTCAATATCAGCAAGTCGGAAATGCTGTTCCTCCTCTTCTGGCAAAAGGTATAGCCCAAATATTGCTGAAATATTTGAAATAAATCTAGAAAACAAACAATAAATTTAGCCGTAGAATGTGATTATTCTGCGGCTAAATTTTTATTTGAGCGTAGTTTATTTTGTAATATATGAAAAATGTTGCAAATATATAAAAAATAGTATTGACAGAAACACACTTAAAAAATATAATGTAACTAAAATATAAAAAATGGAGGTTAGTATATGGCAAAAGAACGTGAAACTAAAAGAGAAAAATTTGTAAGACTTGCAGAAGCACGTACTAACAAAATAATTGATATGCTACAACTTCTTGGAAATTGTTCTAATTCAAGTGCGTATGATTATTCGCAAGAGGATGTGGATAAAATCTTTTCGGCTATTGAATCTGAGGTTAAAGAAGCAAGAAAGAAATTTAACAAGATTGAAAGTAAGAAAAGTACAAGATTCACATTAGATTAAGGAGGGTATATATGGGACTTACACCTATTCCGCAAAATTACAAGCGAAACGTTGATTGGATTATCGGTGCATATGAAGATGCTGGGGTAGATTTTCCTAATGGATTCCAGAAGGATGCTATACAAAATGCTGTAGGAGCAAGACGCACTAATAATTGGAAAAATTGGAAATGCGATATCTCGTATACGGAAAACAATAAAGGAAAATTTATTGTTGTATCAGATAGTGGGACGATGGGATTAACTGGTAAAAATACACCAGCAGAAGAGATTAATGAAATGATGGCAAGAGAAGAAACCTTGCCTGCTGAAGAAAGATTATCTCGTTTCACATCTATGTTTAACTCTGGTGGTAATGCTACCGGAGGCGGTTTGTATGGAGCAGGAAAGAGTGTGTACTCTGTTGCTTCTAAAGATTATACTTACTATTTTGATTCTTTACGTGAAGATGGAATATACGTGGCTAACGTGAATAAAAGAGGTCAAGTAGAATCTGTTGCATATGAAGGGGATAAAGCTAAGAAATTCATTTTTGAAGAAACTGGTCTTAGTGAAAAAACAACCGTTGGAACGAGAGTTATTATAGTTTCACCAAAAGATGAACTTGTGAGTGCAATAAATGATGGAACTATTATAAATGATATCCAGGAATCATGGTGGATTATCATTGAACGATTGAAGGATGATGCTGCCATTACGGTAAATGGAAATAGGGTTACTGTTCCGAATGATATTAAACAATGTACTCATGCATATGAATTGCCTTCAACAGAGAAATATCTATCAGGCTATAAAGTAAAGCATTTTGGATTATATGTTTCTGATGACAGAAGTAATAGATGGCAAGGTATTTCATATTATAGAAAAGGCATGAAAATCGGAGAGATTGATCTCAAAGAGATACCTAAGAAAGTAGATGGTAAATATTGGGGATATATTGAGGTTGATGAACAGTGGGAAGAAGAACTCTCCGATATTGAAGACAAAGTTCACTTTGGTGTAAGTAAAGGCAAAAAGAGGATGCTACAATATCAAAACCTCAAGAACTATACCCAAAGCAAAGTAACAACATGTTTAACTGAATGGGGATACATTAAAGATAAAGAAAGCGAAGATAAGAAATTAAAAGATGAGTTAAACCAAATAAAAGAAGATATTCAGGATCTGTTTAGAAAACTTGATTTTGAGGATCTTGGCAAGGGACCTAAGAGGGCAGATTTTGATGTTCGTTGGCAGAATATTAGATACCCTGAAGAAAATTCTGAAAGAGTAACTGGCGGGGATACTATCAAATTTTCTGTAAGAATGAGTAGTTCGTATACAGTTAGTAAGAAATTTGAATATAACTTATCTGTTGTGAATACTCAAACTGGTTCTGTTGTTTCGGTTATAAAAAAAGACAAAATATCTATTGAATCTGGTGCGGTGAAGAAGCTTGACTTTGAGCATCAAATTACAAAGGAAAATTCTGTTCAGTTCGCAGAAAATAGAATATTACTCTCTGTAAAAGTAGTAGGAAGTGGAAAAGAAAAACGAAAGGAATTACCTTATTTCTTTGATATTGACAGACCAAATAATAGCAGGGAAGAGGTTAAATTAGCACTTCATGAATGTATTTTTCCAACGGAGGGCAGTCGTAGGGTAAATTTTGGAGAAAAATTAAGAAATATAGCCTATTTGATTGAGAATAAGAGAAATGAGTCATTAAATTACCGTCTTAATATAAGCATTCATAATGCAAGCGATATTACTAATCCTAAGATTATTGATGTGGCGCAGCTTACGGGAGTATTAGCTCCGTTTGAAGAGGTAGTTACGGATCCAGTTAAAGAAGTTGTTTTTGACGAGGATACATATTCACAATATCTAACGGAGGGTGTGTTGGAACTCAGAGCAAGATTGATTGCTAATGAGGATGATTCACAGTATGAAAAAGGTGATAAGATTACGTTTTATCATTATAAAATTTTCTTGAATTCAGATGAAAAACATGGAAGCGCAGATTCATTTGATATCAATCTTGTAAAATCTCCGGAAGATTACAGAAGATCTTGGAATACTCCTGGAAATGGAAGAACTATTACGCTAAATATTGGACATGCTGCGTATACCAATTTGGAGGATTATGCAGACATTCAGCATGATTATCTGCGCGAGCAAATGTTAAAACAGTTCGTGCTATTGTATCTGTCTGAAGGAAGATATGATATGTTCGGAGATGTTGGAAAGGACTTTGTGGAACTTGAACCACAGGAAGCAGCGGAGCAGGTTTTACAGAAAATTGAAAGTGTATATTATCAAAGTTTGAAATCATAGGTGATGAAGAATGGGACACGTAGTTAGATTGGATGCTGAAGGGCACTTATTATATGAAGGACTTTTATCATCTCAAGAAATTGCAACTATAGATGAGATTCTTAAAGCTTTAAAAGAAGAAATTCCTCAGATAGAAGCTGATTTAGAAGAGACATATGGTAAAAGTGTATTATACAAGTATAATTTAGGTAAAATCCTAGGAGAACTTTTGACAAAGTATGATATTTCATTTACTGAACGTAGGAAGTTTTGGGATGAGATAAAGAATTTTGCTACAAAAGAGGATAGAAAAAGAAACGAAGGTACTAATGCGGAGACGCGTAGCTTTTATGGCCAGTGCTATAGACTTTCACAATATGATCAAGAGATTGTTGAAAAGCTATCATGGAGGCAATGGCAGGATATATTAGATCGTGTTGGAAACAGAGAAGATGAAAGAATTTTTGAATGGATTCGCCATAAAAGTGAAAAAATTAGAGAAGACGATTGGCGCGAATTTGAAAAAGGATTACATCTATATTTAAAAAATAAAGATACATCTGTTTTTGAGGATCAAGAGTTGTTTGCAATATATGAATCGATTCTGGAGATGGCTAAATACTGGAGAAATTCATTTGGTCAGTTTTCTAAAGATTTTCCAAATAGTGCAAAAATAAAGAGTAAGGCAAGACGATCAAAAAAATACCAAGCAGAATGTTTCAGAATAAAAAAAGAGCGGAGAACAGAACTTGACGAAGAAATTTTTTCACAAGCATTTGAAAATGCGATGAAATAATTTCTGAACATCTTATGATTATATTGACGAACGAACAAATGTTCGATATAATACCAAGCATAGGAATTTAACCTATCAGCTTCGCTACCTGATAAAAAATACAATATAAAACTTAATAGGAATGTCACGGCCTAGTGACCAATCCCTTTTCATGGCCGGACAGAAGTTATAGATGATTTCCGTAGAGATACTATGCCTTCTGTCCGGTTTTTTTATATCGCAAAGAATAAATTTTGTTTGCATCTTAATGCAAATAGAAAAATATATTTGCAAATATTGACAAAATATGCAAAATGATTATAATAATAGCATAGAAATGCAAAAGGAGATACGCGCATGTCAATTGATAAGAACACAAAACTCGGAGATATAGACGAAAAGGATGCAATCAGAGGATTTATAGCCGCAGCTGAAATGGGTCTTTGTACGAAAGATGAAATATTAGAGAAGAGACAGCTTGTAGAAGAAAAAATAGATGACCTTAATTCAAGATTGGGAGAATTAGAGAATGCGCTGCAGGAATGGGATGTCTTGTCAGAGGAATCGGGTGGCAGAAATCCATATGATCTTGAAGAAGAGTACGGTTCACCAGAGCATATTAGTTCACGCCATGAGGAACTTGAAGCGGAACGCGATCGGTGGGCAGATATTTTGACGCAGCTTGATTCTCTGATGACAGAATACAAAAACTTTAACAAGACGCTTTGCTTTTCGAATATTCGTGAACTGTTACGTCAGAATCCAGATGTTAAGATTGGTCAGATAGAGAAAGAAGCAGGCATCCGTCTTGGATATATGTCTCGATTAGAAAAGGCAGGGAACACTTCGGAACCCAGTATGGAATTTATTGTTTCAGCTGCAAAGCTTTTGAAGGTAAGTGTTGATACTCTGATTTCTGTCGATCTTACGGGTCTTACACCGACAGAGCAATATTTAGTTCATTTCTTTGATAAATTAAAAGCAGACACATTAAAGGACAAATTAGACTGGATTAGAGAGTCCGCATTTAATCTGAATAGAATAGAACGTGATATGGACGGATCAATCTATCACCCGTTATTTGACGAAGAGACATTTTATGAAGAATCAGAATGTGAATATCCGAACGAGGTGACTAGAATTGTATTTAACTCTAAAACCTTCGGTCCTAAAACTTGTATCGCAGATGATTGCTTTAATTTAAGATTGAAGAACGGAACTACACTGTATCTGATGGATATCGAAAAGAGTGTTCATAAAACGAACGATATGTCAGCGTATGCAAAGGAAGCGTGGATGTATGTTCCGTATAAAGGATCACAGTTGTTGGTTGCTTCACAGGATGATACTCCGGTTGCACCACTACTTGAAGCACTTTTCTCTACGGTCAAGGAACGCATGGAGCACCCAAAAGTAAACAATGACGTGATGTATGCTATCGATGCATATATGAAGGATGACATTAGTGACGATGATGAAGACTTGCCATTTAATTAAGGAGGGCTATGAATGACCAAAACTGATTATCCAATTTACGCAGAAGATGGGTCTTTATTCTGCAAAAAGGTTATTGATGAGTATGGGGAAGAAATACTTGAAGGACCAAAAGGTAAAAGAATTACTTTTAGAAATTTATCAGCACAAGTATTCAACCCCTCGACCGCAAACAAGAATCGTGGAAAGGTAAAGAAAGCACGATAGAGAAAAATACTAGAAATCCCTGCAATATGGCCATAGGAATCAAGCGGATATTCCACCGAAGATACCTATGCTGGAACGTAAGAATGTAGCCCATAATCATATTGGTAAGCCAGAGGAAATCAGTAAGAAAAAATTTAATACGAAAACACTTAAGAGCAAACCGCGTGGGATGGAACCCACAGCTGAGAGAGCCTGAGTAGTTTATCCATTGGAGAAATCCATTGAAAAACTATTCAGGCTCTTTTTTTGTTGCTTTTTTCAAAAAGCACCCCATCAAAACAGCCTGCTAATGTCCGTATAGTGAAGAAATTTATAATTGATTCGCTCAAAACCGGAAAACTTCTCCAGTTATAAAGTGAGAGGAAAAATCGTCAAATCAAAAGGATTTTCTCTTTTCGTAGATAGAGGGTCAAAAATTGATATTTTTCTTTGCCTGTGATATGGAGAGATTTTTCAAAAGTGTCCTATTTCATGTTCTCCCGTGGCTATTAAGTAGGAGGGTTCGATTGCGATGATATTTTCGCATATTATTATGCCCCCGATGGAGAAGTAAATATTAGAAACATCTGACACCGAGATGAGGCTACAAAACCTTTGCAACTTCATCTGAGTGCCAGACACTCAAAACCTGTCTTGAGGTTCATCCCCTGATCAAGGATGCCCAGAGCCGAGAGACAGCAACAGATTAATAACAGTCAACCCACTGGGACGGTTGGCCATTTAAGAAGTGAGGATTCATTCTTATGGCCAATATTTATGGGAAGTTCCGTGTGGATTCTCACTTCGATTTCAGATCGAAGGAGGATCTACAATGGAAAATTTACAGACAAAAAGTGAAAAGCAGTATTACATCCCTATGGAGGTAAATGAAACATCAAAGGAATTCATCATTGCAAACGGGTTCGATTTATCGACCGATGCAGTATGGACCAAGATTGGACATCGTACAGTTCGTGCCGTCATGATTCCGGCAACAAAGGAACAGTACCTGGAGTACATGAGACCTTTGTGGCGTGAGGACAAGCAGGGACAGAGAGCAAGCAAACAGGAAGAGGAAAGCAAGATGCAGCCAGTATCACTGGATCAGCTTTATGAGAGTACGGAATACGAAGTATCTGATGGAGTCGATTTGGAAGCCAACCTTATAAAGCAGGAGATGATTGCTGAACTCCATGTAGCACTTGATGAACTGGAAGAGATGGATCGCACCATTATGACAATGTTTGGTGACGGTGCTACAGAGAAGCAGATTGCAGAGGTCGTTCATTTATCACAGAAGGGTGTTAATAAGAGAAAAAAGAAGGTTATTGTTCAGCTTAAGACAAGACTGAAAGATTTTGAATAACATTCCATCTGCTCATCACTTCCAATATCTGTGGTGAGCAGATTTTTTCAAAAATTTTTATTGAAATGGTACTTAAACCAGAATCGGATGTCCTTTCACTGTCAGAGAGGCAGTAAAGCCACTCGGAAAGGACGGTGTCAAATATGACAATCAGATGCAGGACATGCACTGAAAAGTGCGACAGCAATCAGCTTGATACAGAGCTTATCGATACGCTTGTTGCCATCAGTGTAGTGTCAAAAAGACTTGCTGAGAAATTGAATACACTCAGCAAACAGGAAAAAGCCGGGGAAGGAGGAAATCCAAATGGGAAAGGTCAGCGAATTATCACAGCTTATCGAAGAACTTAAGCAGTGTGGTAACACACTCATCGGTATCTCTGAAGATCTGAAGAATCTCTTTAGTGGTTCGGAAGATGCGAAAGAAACAGAGCCGAAGACGAAGATTACTGAAGAAGCACCTGCGAAGACACCTAAGAAAGAAAAAACTCTTTCCTTGGAAGATGTAAGGGCAGTTATGGCAGATAAGTCTCGCAAGGGATATACGGCAGAAGTCAAAGCGCTTCTTACCAAGCGTGGCGTCAGCAAATTGTCAGATGTGGATGCGAAGGATTATGCAGCACTTCTTGCTGAAGTGGAGGTGATTGGGAATGCCGGATAAACACGCAGTACTTTCTGCATCTTCCAGTCACAGGTGGCTTGCCTGCCCGCCATCAGCACTTCTTTGCGCAAAGGAAAAGGACAAGCCTAGTGAATTTGCCCTGCAGGGAACGGATGCTCATACGCTTTGCGAACATAAGCTGAAAACAGCACTGGGGCAGCAGTCCAAAGATCCGGTGGAGGACCTTACCTTCTTTGATGAAGAGATGGCAGACTGCACCGATATGTATGCACAGTATGTGATGGAGCAGTTATCTGTAGCAAAAGAAAGATGCGGTGATCCAATTGTTCTTATCGAACAGCACTTAGATTTCTCACAGTGGGTGCCGGAAGGATTTGGTACCGGGGACTGTGTTATCGTTGCAGATGAAACGCTGACCGTAATTGACTTCAAGTATGGTGTCGGCATTCTGGTAGATGCAGAAAACAATCCACAGATGATGTGCTATGTACTGGGAGCCTTATCTATCTTTGATGGGATTTATGACATCAAAGAGATAACGATGACCATCTTTCAGCCAAGAAGAGAACATGTCAGTACCTTTACGATTTCCAAGGAAGCACTGCTTTCCTGGGCAGAAGAAACACTTGCACCGACAGCAGAACTGGCATCAAAGGGTGAGGGCGAATACAAAGCCGGAAGTCATTGTCAGTTTTGCAAGGTCAAAGCTACCTGCAGAAAGAGAGCCGAATATAACCTGGAACTTGCTCGTTATGATTTTGAGATGCCTGCCAACCTTGAAGATGATGAAATAGAGGTCATTCTTGCAAAAGCAGATGAGCTGGTATCCTGGGTGGGAGATATCAAAGAGTATGCTCTTAGGCAGGCAGTCAGCGGTAAGGAATGGAAAGACTGGAAATTGGTCGAAGGCCGTTCCAACCGTAAGTATGTAAACGATAAAGCCGTAGCAGAAAAGATTGAGAGTGCCGGATATGATCCGTATGAGAAGAAAGTCATCGGCATTACAGCTATGACAAAGATGCTTGGCAAAACCAAATTTGAGGAATTGCTCTCCGGGTTAATTGAGAAACCACAGGGCAAGCCAACCTTAGTACCTATGTCGGATAAGCGTCCGGCAATGAAAAATATAGCAATCAATGATTTTAAGGAGGACAACTAATATGTCAAACAATTATAAAAACCCAACGAAAGTAATCACAGGACCTAAGACAAGATGGAACTATGCAAATGTATGGGATCCGAAGTCAATCAAAGTTGGTTTGATGATGATGTAACACCTCAGATGTTTCGCAGTGAATTAAACGCAGGAGAGGGTGATATCACGGTATGGATCAATTCTCCCGGTGGTGACTGCATCGCAGCGGCTCAGATTTATACTTCCGGTTGCTTTTGCCATTGTAGGTTTCTCTGCAAAAGTGCAGGAACGGCTCAATCAAAAAGCAATGGATGTGAAGATGTCCTGTGCAGACGGTATTCAGGAGTGCATTGAGACCGTGCGCGACCTGAAGGCGAATAACGCAGAAGCAGAATACTTAAAGGGACTGGAAAAGAAAATCCTTGCAGTGGAACACCGTTCTATTTTGAACGAATTTGGTCTGGCTGTTTTTGTAGTGTCTGCATCACTGGTATTAAAGCTGGGGATTGCTACGGTTGCACTGACAGGCTCCGTCCTGCTGATAGGGGGCAGTCTGGATGTATTGACCTTTTTTATGTTCCTGCTGGTGGTATCAAGGCTTTATGACCCGCTGCAGGGGGCACTGCAAAATCTAGCTGCAGTTATCAGTACCCGTACCAATATTGCCCGTATGAATGAAATCCTCGATCATCCGGTCCAGCAGGGAGACACCGGACTTTCCAACAAAGGATATGATATTGCCTTCGACCATGTAGGGTTTGCCTATAACGGCGGAGAAACCGTGCTGAAAGATGTTTCTTTTACTGCGAAACAGGGCGAAGTCACAGCCCTGGTTGGACCGTCCGGCGGCGGAAAGACGACGGTGTCCAGGCTGGCGGCAAGATTCTGGGATGTGAGCCGGGGGAAGATTACAGTGGGAGGTATGGATATTTCCAAAATCGACCCGGAGGCGCTGCTTTCCCTGTTTTCCATTGTGTTTCAGGACGTTACCCTGTTTGACAATACGATTCTGGAAAATATACGGATCGGAAATAAAGAAGCTACCGATGAACAAGTGCTGGCGGCGGCAAAGCTTGCCAATGTAGATGAATTTGCCAAAAAGCTGCCGGATGGCTGGCATACCAATATCGGGGAAAACGGCTGTGAACTGTCCGGCGGAGAGCGTCAGCGGATTTCCATTGCAAGGGCTTTTCTGAAAGATTCTCCGATCATCCTTCTGGATGAAGCCACTGCTTCTCTTGATGTGGAGAATGAAACACTGATCCAGACTGCCCTTTCCCGTCTGATTGCGGATAAGACGGTACTGGTGATTGCCCATCGGATGCGTACAGTGGCCGGTGCAGATAAGATCGTAGTCCTCTCAGAAGGAAGTGTGGCAGAAGAAGGAGCATCGGAAGAATTATTGAAACAAAACGGCCTCTACGCCCATATGGTGAATTTGCAGACAGAAAGCCAAAATTGGAAGCTTGCGTAGAAAAGTTGATTTAAGATTATCATGAGGTGAGCCATGAGACAACTGAAAGCTATTGTATTAGTAATACTGCCACTTTTAATTTCTATGGGAATTATTTTGTCGGCAATCCATTTGAACAACATAACTCAATTCTTTTCGCCAGAAATAGTTCAGAATATCGCGTATATAGCAATGCTGTTAAATACAATCCTATTCATAAAACTGAGCAGAAAGTCATTTCAGGATATTGGGCTGTTTTTTTCTCGCTTACCACGGCAACTTCTGACAGGCGTTGTAATAGGAATAATCTTTTTCATAGTTGGCGGCATTTTAATCAGGTGGAGGGTTTCTTTCACAGGGAATACCCTATATTTCATTATCAGTCAAATATTGGTTGCCTTTTCGGAAGAACTGCTGTTTCGAGGATATATTTTGGCGATGCTCAGAGATATGATGAAAACACCTAATCAGGCTGTGATCATTTCAGCCCTTTTATTTGGACTCTGGCATTATCCGGTTTCGCATAATATAAGCCTGGTTCTTCTTACTGCTTTTACCGGAGCGGTATATGGTTCTCTGCGGACAATCTTTGAAAAAACGGATGATGAAATCGGTATCGTTTCATTGACGACTTCACATTGGTTATTTAATATTATTCTGTAAACGCTATTCTTTTACAGGGGGAGGATCATTGTTTTCTCCCCTTTTATGTCCAACAAATTATGGATTGACAAAAGGAAGGAAGTAGAGTAAACTAATGGTTAGATAAAACTAACAGTTGTGTTCAGTTCGCACATAAGTTTTATAAAATTGAAGGAACGTACATCTGATGTTTTTGGAACAGTTGGGTGTACATATTTTTTACACATGAATTAGTCATAACTAACTATAGTGTTTTGCTGAAGTGAGAGAAGTTGTTTTCTGGTAAGATGTTTAAGGAGACCATAGGAAGATATGTCAGAGGAAATGTTGGTATGCCATTGTTCACCTACCTTGGCTGGATTAAAAACAGGAAGTCTCTTTTCTTGTCCTTATAGATCGAAAAAGAAGATTATAAAAGAAATACGCAGTTTAAATCAGAGACTGGTCAAAAAGGGAGTTTGCGTTCTTCCGGTTCGGATGTCCGCAAAGCGGGTATTGATCTATGTCTACCGTCCGGGAAAATTAAAAGAGGATTTTTCGGATAAACAGATCCAAATATTATTAGAATGTAAAGGATATGATTGCGGAAAGCCTGCACAGTGTATCTGCAGGCTGATTCAAAAACTACATTGTGATCCGGATTTTCCGCATGAAATAGGTTTATTCTTAGGGTATCCGGCAGAGGATGTAAAAGGAT
>ERZ773164.1293-NODE-1293-length-25579-cov-22.774918_pt1 | contig 25579 bp, 20 predicted proteins | sample MGYA00511917_ERZ773164 | MGnify/ENA primary metagenome ERZ773164 (study PRJEB29015, sample SAMEA2737847) | human gut metagenome | biome: human gut; feature: human-associated habitat; material: faeces | place: China | collected 2012 ...
AAGTATTGGTATTTCCACCGTTCAACGGATAAAAAATCAGTTTATAAAGCCATAAGCATGAAATATCGGTGGGGTGGAAAAAATCAGAAATTTAGTTTTTATATGGGCAGTCTTGAATTTTTCCACTACCATGGATTTATAAAGAAGGGATAACTCTCTACTTTTAATAAACAATAGTTCTTGCTATTACAAACGCTTTTCGTAACTTTGTGGCAATTTCAGATACCTAATGTGTTAGGTCTGAAAGGACATATTACGAAAGGTGTTATTGAAATTATCTTCTATGTTCAAATCTCGCAAATTTGATAACGGTACGAAGATGATAGCAATAGCACCACACCATTTGATATATACCTACCTTATATCTTTAAGGCTTTAGATATTGTCAATATTGGTGTGGGCTATTGTTTTATCCGTACCAAAGGCAATGCGAGAGCCGGAACATAGGGTAAAACAAATATAGTTCCACACCTTTTTTATTGTATAACAGTATCTAAAGGGAACAAGATACCTAAAGCGAAATAACTACGAATCAGACATTCAGTACAAATTTTAGCTACTATCTTTTAAGTAGCCAACTCATTTTTTGAGCAGCTTATACTACAAATTAAATTATTAATCAAAAAAAAGAAATAATGGCATATACAGTAAGAGATTTATCAAATGCTCAAAGGTTTGAGTATAAAGGATATGAAGTTTTTATGTATTGTGTTGAAGATAGCTTTTGGAGTGGAGAAAGGACTTATAAAGTTGATATAAGTATTAGCGACCATATTTATTATAGAATAGCAGAAGATATACAGATAGCTCGTTATCAACAGCAGAGACAAAGTTATTTTCCAACGGCTTATAATAGTGGGTACAATGGAACTTATGACATAATGAAGAAACTGAAAGAACGCATATTGTTTAGTTCTTCTTTTAATGTTATTGTGAAACGTAAATTTACTATACTGAAAGATAATGAGCCTTATGTTAGAGATGCAATGGGACAAATAAAATCTATCATTGATAGTAAGTTTAGTAATGTGTATGACAGATTTAAAAATATTCAAAATATTATTTGACATGACAAGGATTGGTTGGATTATTGTAGGAATACTTGTTTATTTCCTGTTGGGTTGGATTTTAAAGGATATAGTTTTTTCTATTATCACAATCGAAGGTGATACTACAATGGGAGATATTTTGAAGTATGAGCAAATTGTTTACTCTGCCTTAACAGCTATTTATATCATTATAATGAATATTGTGCAAGGAGATGATAATGGAGACTCATCATCTCCTATTATGTTAGTTATTGCTACCTATTTAGGAGCAAGGTTTCTCCCTCTTTCAATGGGAAGCGTTATATTGTACAGTGTATTAAACATTGTGGCTATAATTTGGGGAGCTTGCGAGTTGAAAAAAGGCTAAATAAGAAGAAGTCTAATGGAAGAGTTTTTAATGATAATATTAGCAGGAGCAGTAGGTGGTTTTATCTTTTCACTTATTGTTAAATCAGAAAATAAGAGGAAAAACAATTAATAATGGAAGCTGCATAATGAAAGTAATAATAGGAATAATCTTTTATGCGATAATAGCATATATAACTTGTCCACGTAAGGAAAATAGGGATTTTGAAGAGGGTGCGGTAGTAATGTATATTATCGTTCCTGTTGTGGTTTTGGCGATTTATTTTATATGTAATAATTGATTATTTTATAGAGAATAGTATTATTCATGAAGAATATATATGCGATTTACATATTACTATTAATGCTATTACTATCTTGTACTAGTAAAAAGGATAGTAATATACAGGCTACTATTGCTAGCTTATCTATATATGATAATCATCCTACTTTGGAAATATCAGAAGCTAAATATTTGCAATGGGTAGATTCGGTATTAGGAGTAAAAGGTGTGAAACTGATTGATTATAGAAATGGGATATACCAATATGATGATACAAGGTTTTATTGGAATAGGGCTTTTGATTATTTCTTGGTATATCCCTCTAGCTTTACACATGGAAAAGAATCGGATTTAGGCAATGGCAATCATTTCGTAAATGAAGATAGTACAATCTGTTTGAATGTGTATGCTACTTACTTCGATGTTTTTAAAGATGATTATTCGCTTCATGAATGGTTTGATATAATGATTGATACAGAAGTAGAACAAGGTAATAGAATTGTCAAGAAAGATATTACAGACCATAGTTATACTATTGAAGGCAATACTAAGAGTGGTAGATGTTTTTACAGTAAAGCTACTTGTAAAAAAACTTATGAACGTGATATTATTGTAATTGTGAAGTTGGAATATACAGATTCTGTAAAGCAACAAGCAGAAGAGATAATAGATAAGAATATTATCGTTTTCCATATAATCCACTGAAATAATGAAAATAAGCTACTGTCTATATATATTCATGGATTAATAGCAGATGATATATTTAGAAAGATTATTGATTGCATGACAGCAAAATAACTCTTACCTTTATCATCTTAAAAGGTTATTCAATGAATTGTAATATTATGAGCAAAGAAGTACAGGAAAAATCATTTCATATTAGAATAGCACAACCTTTAGCTTTTACGGAAGTAGGTGCTAAACATAAGAATGAAGATGCTATATATCCTCTATTGGGTGCAGCAACACATGGAGATACTTTGTTTATGGTGTGTGACGGAATAGGTGGGCTTGCTGGAGGAGATATAGCTAGTAATACTGTTTGTAGAAGTATCTCTACTTATTTGCTCAATCATGCAGAATTTTCTTTTGATGTCTCTTTATTTAATAAAGCTCTCCTACATACCTATAATGAACTAGACAGAGTTTCTAAAGATGAAATTGGCTCTACCCTTACCTTTCTAAAGATTTTAAATGATAGTGTGTTTATAGCACATTTAGGTGATAGTAGAGTTTATCATATAAGACCATGCAGATATGAAGAAGAATCAATCTTATTTCAGACCAAAGACCATTCATTAGTTAATGAGCTTATTGATAAAGGAAAAATAACTAGAAGAGAAGCTAGGGGATTTGGATTAAATAATACAATAACTAAATCCATACAAAGCCATTGTGAGAAACGGTATAATGCTACCGTATACCAAACATCTGACATACAATCTGGAGATTACTTCTTTCTTTGTTCTGACGGAGTGTTAGAATATGTAACAAATGCGAGATTGCAACACATTCTTTGTTCAGATGCTAGTGACGTAGATAAAATGGTTCAAATTGAAGCTATTTGCAGAGATAAATCTACAGACAATTACTCTGCATATTTAATAAGAATAACAGAATCTAATCTGTCGCTTGATAGGAATACTGGAGCAGCACTCGATTTAAAAGTTGAACAGCTACCTCGTATAGACCTTATAGATAATGAAAGAACTATTCCTAAAATCCTAATAGGTGCAATAGCAGGCGATATTGTAGGTTCTTATTATGAGTTTGTACCAATGAAGTCTGTTGATTTTCCACTATTCAATGGTTCTTCGTCACACTTTACAGATGACACTGTAATGACTATTGCTAATGCTGATTGGCTATTAACTAGCGATAGCTTATTAGGTATTATGCAGGATTATGGTAATCGTTATCCTAGTAGCTATGGAAGTATGTTCTACGAGTGGTTAAAAGCAGATAATCCCCAACCTTACAATAGTTGGGGAAACGGTTCTGCTATGCGTGTTAGTCCTGTTGGTTGGGCTTTTAATACTTTAGAGGAGACTTTAGAAGCTGCCAAACAAAGTGCAGAAGTCACACATAATCATCCAGAAGGAATTAAAGGTGCACAAGCAACAGCAGCTTGTATATACTTGGCTCGTACAGGTAAATCTAAACAGAAAATTAAAGAGTATATTGAAACTACATTTGGATATAATCTTAGTAGAACCTGTGACGAAATAAGACCTACTTACTACTTCAATGAGAGTTGTCAAGGGACAGTTCCAGAATCTATTATCGCTTTCTTGGAGAGTACAGATTATGAAAGTGCTATTCGACTTACTATTTCTTTAGGTGGTGATGCTGATACAATGGGGGCTATCACTGGTGGAATAGCAGAAGCATATTATAAAGAGATACCTCAATACATAAGGGAAGAAGTATTGAAAAGACTACCAAACGAATTTATTGATATAATGCAGAGATTTTATGAGATGTTTGTAGATAAAAGAATAATAAAGAACAGCATTTGAAGAAATTCATTTGCTGTTTTTTTATTATCATTGCAAACAAAAACACTATGAAGCCAGTAGATAAGTTCTCAATCCAGTATAGCGAGTTGCTAGAGTATATATATCCAGTGACACAAGAATATTTCCCTGATTTTGATTATGATGAAGAAACAGGACAGGCATATATGTTGCCGTCACAAACGCCAGATACTTTTAAAGGAAGGTACAACAGAGGAATATTGAAAGGCAAATTCTCGTTTGATTCATACATAAAGAATAACGAACTTCAAGAATTGCTTGCTGTATTGGGCTTAGACGCTGAAAAGTTTTGGTATCTATTGCTTTTCTGTTATGATTGCAGTTGGGGTAAATGTATGGAAGGTATAGAAATAAAAGAATCCCCTAAAGAACAGATAGAAAAATTTGTTAATGCTATCAGTGAGGATTATAAAAGAGATACTCCGTTTGGTGCAGTCTTTAAAAGCCCAATTTGTATTACCTTGAAAATAGGTAGGAAGAATATCGTGATAGATAATAAGACGGCTATTGCTAGTATAGCGAAGTTTTGTGCAGACGGATTGGAAACAGTAAATTCAGACCAAATGAATACTGGTAACGTTGATTTGAGTAATCCACATACTGAATCATTCTCCGTATTCGCTTATTATTTCTCACAAATGATTATCACTGCCTTGAATTATCAAGAACAGGTAAAAGAAAAGAGAAAGAAGGGAGCTAATATGTCTGACAAGGAAAAGACGCTGATTTCTCATCTACTATACTTCACTGGTATCGTGAGCAACGAAAGTGTGTTGGTTGACTATGACTACTTGAAGTCCCTGTTGAAACAATATAAGGATAAGGACATAAGGAGTTTGAACGCATTTTATTATTGATTGAAACTTATTTTATTGTTTATTTCTGCTTTCTTATTCTCTAAATACTTCATTCTACAACTTGTGAAGTGGGGGAATAAGAAAGCAGTGTTTTTTTATTCCCGTTAGCTTCTCAAGAAAAGGGCAATCTTTGTAGTATAAAATTAATTAAAGCTGGAGCGCACCAGTCTAAAAACTGCAAAGGTATTATGACTACAAAAGAATGTAAGAATGAAATCTTTACTCTGGAATCAAGAGAATTGAACGAAGGAAAGAAAGTTGCTTTTATTGCTGGTGGTATTAATCGGGACATCAACAAAGCGAATGTGAAAGCTAAAATGAAGTCCATTAAGGAATGTGGTCAACTATCGGAGTTGGAAGTTGTCGATGGAGAAGATGTAGTAAATGAAGGTCTGAGTTTGAAAGACCCTATGTCAGGGCTTCCAATAGAAGATGAAAAGGCAAAGGACTATCTGGCTATTATTGATGGACAGCACAGGTATATGGCTATAATGGCACTTCGAGAAGAGGACAGACGTGGCAAGAAGAATTATGAAGAAGCTGCGAGGAAATGGCAGAAGGACGGTAATAAACCAAAAGATAAGCCAGAAGAATACACTCCTAAAGCCCCTGCACACATAAAAGCTAGGTATCCATTGAATAATGAGATACTCATACAGACTCTTATTACAGAAGTAAATAATACATCCGTTAAATGGGAGAAAGGTGATTTTGCAAGACAGGCTTTTGCTATGTATCCTGATAATGAAGTTTTGAAGTTTATTGCCAAATATATGGATATGCAACATCAAAAAGCAAAGAAAGGTGAAGCAGATGATATGTTACCGAATGGTGGATTCAAATTGACAACGCTTAGCAAGTATCTGACTTATTCTGCTGACATAAAAGAATCGGTATTGGCAGAGACGTGTAAATATGGAGAGTATATTCTTGCTAAATATGTGGGTGATGAAGCAAACAAGCTGGTTGAAAGGGCAGAGAAAATTATTAAAGCTGGTGTGGATGCAGGATTTACTTACCGTTTTTTGGCTAAAGGATTCTTCATCGACTGGGTTATTAAGAAGAACAATCAAGGAACTAGCTTTACAAAATTGCTTGGAATGTTAAAGAAAATAAAAAAAGAGACTACGAACAGTATTATGAAAGAAGCACAGAAGCATAACTTTATGGAAATATTAAATGAGAAAATAAAATAGTTAATCTTTATCCGTTGATGTCAGTTGCCAGCTAGCGTAATGTTAGCTGGCTTTTTTATTAGTTTTATTGTAAATAAGTATTAGCGTTTATTATGATAGTATTATGTGTAAGTGAAAATAGGATAAAATGCATGCGAATAATACATCGCCCATATTAGTGGGGGCACAAGGAACTCATAAGTCAACTTTCTGCCGTGAAATGATTCCGCCTGCACTTCGAGCTTACTATACGGACAGCATTGATTTCAGCCAGAAACGGGATGCGGAACTGTATCTGAATCGGTTTGCGCTCATCAACATTGATGAGTTCGACCAGATTACTCTGCCACAACAGGGATTTCTGAAACATATTCTTCAAAAGCCTGTGGTCAATCTACGGAAACCGCACGGTCGCTCGGTACTTGAATTGCAGCGGTATGCTTCATTTATCGGTACAAGCAATCAGAAGGATTTGTTGACTGATCCTTCGGGAAGCCGCCGTTTCATTTGTATTGAAGTGACAGGAAACATCGACACTACACAGCCGATAGATTATGAACAGCTTTATGCACAAGCCATGCACGAGATTCATCATGGCGAACGCTACTGGTTTGACAGTGAGGATGAGCAGATTATGACGGAAAACAACCGTGAGTTTGAGCAAACACCGGCTATGCTGCAATTGTTTTATCAGTATTTTAAAGCTGCGCAAACGAAAGAGGAAGGAGAATTTCTTACTCCAGTCGAAATCTTGAATTTTCTGAAGAAAAAAAGCGGTATTTCATTGTCCGATAACAAAGTATATCACTTCGGGAGATTGCTGCAAAAATGCGGTATTCCTTCGAAGCATACTTATAAAGGTACTGTTTATCAGGTTATAAAGGTATTATAAGAGATAAAAGTAAGGCTGACAATAAAAGTCGGGATATTTTATTGTCAGCCTATTATCAATGGTTATTGTCAGGTGACAGAGTGCTGATATTCATCTACTTGAGTGTATCCCTGACAGTATGACAATAAAACAGGTACAAATCTTATATGAGTAGTAACATACGAATCATAAGAGCCCCTCTCACATTCCCTGTTTAGAATAAATCCATTGCAAAGCCTGTGACCAATGTTCCGGATAAGCATAGTGCTCGGCTTCCTCCATTATCACAATCTCTTTAGGGGAAGTAATTACGTTATATACAGAAAATGTGGAAGTAGGAGGACATACCATGTCGTTATATCCTAAATAGAAGAAGACCGGGACTTTCAGCTGCTTTGCGAAATTAGCCACATCATAATAAGAAGATACTTCCAATTTCTTCTTTCTGATTTCGACAGCATCGGTGGAATCTCTGAATAAATGCGGCCATCCACCTGCCCGTCCTTTCTCATAGCCGCTCAAATCGCTAAGTGCCGGAAAGAAGCTAACGACTCCTGTCACACGCGGATTAAGAACCGCCGTGACGATGGCCAACGCACCTCCCTGACTACCTCCCTGCACCAAGAGGTTGCTGCCATCAAATTCTTTCATAGAACAAAGATAATCTACCGCACGTACACATCCCATATAGACGCGTTTATAATAAACTTCATCACGATTGTCCCAATTCTGATATTGATATCGATAAAGTCCTCCCTGGCTCAAACTAGCATAAACGGACGGTTCTAATGTTACCGGAATACCATGAATGCCAATTTCCAACGTAATCATACCTTTTTCCGCTTCTACAATTGCACCGGCATATCCCCGTACTCCCGCCCCCGGTACCCGCAATAAAGCAGGATACTTTCCGGGCTTTACCGGCACACAAAGAATACCATATACCCGGCTGTTCAAACGGTAGTTCTGTACATTCCATTCATAAACATTCACCTTCTCGGTACAACGTTCGGGCAGTAAACGCAATTTCGCATTCATAGGAATTCGAACATTCTCCTGTTTGGCATTTTCCCAGAAAGTATTGAAATCGTTTGGCAAAACAGCTGTCGGTTTTATCTTCTCAGGTTCAAAGGCAGCCGTAGCCCGTCCTTCAACAGTTCTACCGTCATATTTTGTCCAGACACGACAACGCAAAAAGCCAGGAGTTTTCATGGTTCCGGCATCCAATGTCAGCACACCATTTTCCAAGACAATGGTATCTTTGAGTAACGGATGCATCATATCCTGAGCAACTTCATACCATACAGTCACATTTTCTTGAGGTACACGATTCTTTGTCACCACAACGTTGAATTTCACCTTCTCACCCAGTTCGTACTTCCAATCGACATGATCAGGTACAACATTCACTTTAACCATTCTTTCCTGCAATTGGGCGGACAGAGCCGCCGCCATGCAGAAAGAAATGAATATAAAAAACAGTCTTTTCATAAACTACTATTCAAAACCTTCGCTACAATACAGAAAAGTCCCATACCCCAAATGAGCAATATCAGTACCGGCGTTTTCAGGACGAACCTTTGTTTCTAAGACTTCTTTCACATAAGGCATTCCCAATCCTAAACGTGTCGCATAATGATTGTACACCCGCTCATAGACAGGAGCAAATTTACCACGTCTTGATTCAGGTCTCTGACCACTGGCTACCTCTTTCTTGTCTACTTCGTCTATTTCATACCAATTATACTTCCCGGTGAGTTCCGGCATATACTTGAATGGCACATCATACCCTAAATTATATTTAGCTGTATATTCATAGCCTTTCAGCAAGCGGTTGTCTAACACACCGTAGAGATCAGTACCTTGTTTCCAGGCCGTCTCACAAAGCATGGACATCATACCTAATCCCAACTGTGCATGTGTTTGGTCACGACCACTTTCCTGACATTGTCCAGTTTCTCCATCTATATAATAACGTATAGAACCATTTTCATATCCGTAAAGATAAATATCTATAGCTTTCTTATACATTTCCATATCATCCAATACAATCGCCATGGCCATGTAACAGTTAATGGCAGATGCGCCAAAGTTACCGACTGCCTTATTCTTAGGCTCTGTGATAGAGAAGAAATCATCTAATACGGGAATAAAACACCGCTTAAACATATCACATGCTCCCTGAAAGTCCTCATTCGTCATCCCGGAACCATCAAGATATCGCATAAGCTCAACAGCATAAACTAGTTTTATGCATAAGTTACCCACCATCAATACATGATCCAAACCGGCTTGTCTCGCACTATAGACAGGCTTTTTAAGGCTGGCGGAATAGCCACGTATTATCTCCATTGACTTATCAGCATAGCCTTTTTGTTGTGTAGCAGCAAACATAATGGCATTCTGACAAGCTGCCGCAAAATCGTTTCCAAATTGATTCATGATGTTCGGATGAGAAGCATCTTCACCGGCATAAATTTCATCATAAGGACCATTCATTATATATGTACTTTGAGAGAGTTTATCCGCGCTCAATAATTCATAACCCGCATATTGTGGTTGTATCTGTTGGGTAGCAATCTTACGAAAACGCTCGATGTCTTCTACAGTAAAAACAACTCCCGGGTGTTCAAATTCCGTAGGGTAGGTCACTTCTATGCGAGGCAACGGCCAACTATCTATATCGGTCGTCCCATCTTCTATTTCACTGTTACACGAGCATAGTGAGGTGCAGGCAATCACCATGCCTGCTACCTTTATCTGATTCTTTATATAATCTATCTTCATAATCATTTAACTATAAGGTGAATATAAGTCCATATTATTTCCCAGCCTCAACCTCTGAAAACGTCATCATTTCTTCTACACTCTTAAATGTACGTATCCAGTCTGCCGAGAATGAAGGAATATCGACTTTTAATATCTTGAACATAAAGGCTCTAATCGGAACGACCCCTTCTGTATTGGTAAACTGTGCTAAGGAAGATGCGTCATAATAAACCAGTTGTGTACCATCTGACAATTTCTCAACTTTCATAGCCGGTGCGATATTTATGGTATTTCCCAAGTTAGCAAGATTAAGAGTATATTGTGCACCCGATGGTATATCTGTGCATTTCATGGCAATCACCGGATAATCTTTAAAATTCATATCCATCTGATTAGCTACCGTACTATAGACTCTTTGCATATACACGCGCTTATTATTATCAGCAGTCACGGTCATAACCAGTTTTCCGTCTTTACGCTCCATAGAGCCAATATTACTATTGATAGCCCATCCCTCAAAGTCTGTTGTGGCATCCCATACATAAAAACCTGAGGCTACAGTCAAGTCGATAGTCGATTTATTGCCAGTCTCTATACAAGTGGCAGTAACAGTGGCTGCTCCGAAGCCCATGGCTTTCACTTTTCCTCCTTCCACAGTCAATACCTTCTCATCGCTTGATGTCCATTCCACAGAACTTACAGTAGCTACTTCCGGTGTTAGCGTAAAGTCTAAATCAAGTTGCTGTTTCCAGTAGAGAACATCCGTATGAGGAACAATCTCAACATTCGTCGCAGGTTCATATTTCATCACTTTCAATGAATATTCTCCTCTTACATTACTGCCATCGTGCGTATATGCATAGATAGTCACATCTCCGGCTTTTATCCCCGTCACTACTCCATTCTTATCTACCGTCGCAATATTTTCATTGCTACTTGCCCAAGTCAAATAAGAATAAGTATGGTCAGCAGGCAATATATCATATTTCAACTGTAATTTATCAGTTTCGTAAACTCCTTCCTCAACGTTTGTAAACTGAATCCCGGTAGTCTTGATTACTTCCGGAATCACTGTTACCTCGATAGTCCGTACAGTGGATGCTGTTCCAAATCCTACCGATGGAGTTACGGTAATCATCGTTTTTCCCAACGATTTAGCAGAAATCGTTCCATCTTGTGATACTGTAGCTACCAATTCGTTAGTAGTCGTCCACTTCAACTCTGTATGATCCGCATTTTCGGGAGTAATATGATAGACAATAGTTGTATCTGTTCCCAACTGCACAGGCAGTTCACTACTCACTTCCAATGAAATAGCTGTAATCAACTTGTTCTCGGGCATGTCAGTAGTAAATTCCTTCTCTCCGCAGGAAGCTATTAACAGACATAAGCCAAGTAATACACCAGCCTCCCAATATCCTTTCTTAAACAATGAATATCTGTTTTTCATGTCACTTACAATTATTTGTTTTTATTATTATTCCCATCCGGGATTCTGTTGCAAATTAGGATTCAACTGCAACTGGTCACTCGGCAACGGGAACAGATAGTTCTTTTCTTCCCATTTACGCCCCTTTTCAATAATGATACAACCTTCAGCATTGGTCTCATAAGGACAATTCGCCCACACTTTTTCATACTCCGTACCTTTCCACTGAATTCCTACAATATCCATCGGCATTTCTGTTTCTGCTGTCTTCCAACGTTTCAGGTCATCTAAGCGGAAGCCTTCATTGAATAGTTCAATGGTACGCTCACGGCGGATTTCTGTCCGCATATCCATACCCGCATTTTGGGTAATCAGTTCATTAGTCAATGGAGTCATAGCCGGATTAACACGGAGACGCACCAAATTCAAGGAAATATTCAGGTCAGTATTCGAGATCTTGTCGTCCCGTTCATACACTGCCTCTGCATAATTCAACAAAACTTCAGCATAACGGATTATAGGAAAATCATAACCTTCTTTTTTATCTTCCACCTTACGCTCTGTTGCCCATTTCTGATTGTGATATCCGGTCCCCGTCTTCGGCACAAAATTAGATATATATGGGTTCTTATCCTTTCCATCCCAAGAAGTACGTGGTTTCTGATTGTTCCAAAAGTTATCGTGAGGACGCATCATTGTATAACGCATACGATTGTCACGATCCTGAAATTCATCATCTATTTTCATATACCCTTTGAATTGAGGGTTTGTTTTTCCTCCATAAGTGATGGGAAGTCCATTTTGACAAAGATACATATTGGCGAATTTACGACTAATCCATATTGCATTATATAATGAACTTTGTGTAATATTCCAGTTGATAGGTGCCAATATTTCATCAAAGCGCCGAGCAAATATATATTCTTTATTAGCACTTTTCTGTAATCCGGCAGGATTAGACTTCGCATCCTCCAAGATGAACATATATTTCTGTGCACTGTCACCCAATGCTTCCGGTTTGAACAAACTGAATGTTTTGCTATCGATCACGTCTTTGGCAGCTTTCGCCGCAATATCCAGCAGTTCTTTTCCACGTTCTACGTTACCACGACTTTTTTGCCAGGTACCTTCGTACAACGCCACTCGTGACAAGAATGCCTGACATCCTTCCCGACTTATGCGCCCATACTCTTGTATTTCGGAGAACTTCGGTAACAGAGGAACGGCTTCTTTCAAATCTTTAATGATGAAATCAGCCACTTCACTACGATCATTCTGCTTGACATACATTCGCGCATCAGTTACCTCCATAGGTTCCTTCACCAAAATAGCATTGCCATATAGTTGCAATAAATCGAAATAAGAATAAGCACGAAAGAATTTTGCTTCACCCACATACTGGGCTATGTCACTCGGAGTGGCATATGACTCTGCATTTTTCAATAACAGATTCGTACGGCGGATGTGCGAGTAATTGCTGGTATAGTTAGCATCCGCAGGCTGTACAGCATTGCTTCCATTGCTAAATAAATTACGTTCATCTTTATTGGTAAACAGATCTGAAGTATAATCAGAATGTACCGGTTTTGTCGACTTATATTCCATTGCTCCTGAAAAGTGACGTGTCCAGCCATAGAATTGATTGGCAAATAGCAGATAGTCATCCGGTGTGTTCCAGTAGTTCGTTTCCGCCAACTGTTCTTGCGGCTCGAGATCAAGGCAAGAGTGTGTGGACAGTCCCAAGGTTAAAACGACAAACAGATTTTTTATTTTATTTAATCTCATACTATTTAATATTTAAAAGGTCAAGTTTAATCCTACCGTCAGGTTTCTCGTAAAAGGATAGCGGCCAAATGTCTCTACTTTGCGCGACGCTTCCGGATCCCATCCATCCTTGATTTTACTATTCTCCCACAAATCAGCTCCCGATACATAAATACGGGCATAGCTTATGAATTTAGTCTTCGAAAGCACATTTGCCGGAAACGTGTAGCCTAACGTAACATTCTTCAGACGAAGATAAGCACCATCTTCCACTGACCAGGAAGAACAAATATAGTTATACAGATTGATCTGTGTCTGATGTGTGTAAGTGGGATAATGGGCGTTCGGCGTTTCTGCCGACCATACATTACCAACCGACTGATTCGTTGAATTATTATACCAAGACATCATCGGTATCCGCCAATTGTCATTCTTTCCCTTTTGATTATTTTCGCCACCACGCCATACTGTGCGTTTACCGGCTCCTTGGAAAATAACCGAGACATCGAAGCCTTTCCACGATAATCCGGCATTAAAAGAGAAAGACACCTTCGGATCGTCAGTTCCCAAATATACATAGTCAGCTTCTGTCAATTTACCATCTTTATTGACATCTTCATACATATTATCTCCCAAACGCAAGTTACCAGGCATAGCAATATTGTTATTGCCATTGGCATATTGATTAATATATTTATCCAACTGATCTTGCGTTTGTATCTTACCGCAATATTTCAAACCGAACACGGAATTCAACGGATAGCCTTCACGATTTGAAACTACACCGGATTTAATCACAGCGTCACCCCCATTATCTACCAATTTGTTAGTGGTATAGGTGAAAGTCCCCCCCAGATGATAGGAAATTTCTCCTATTTTATCCGACCAGTTAATCGTGCCTTCCCAACCGTTTGCCTTAAAACTACCTCTATTAGCGGTAGGAGCTTTATCCCCCAATGTTCCAGGATAGGTGACATCAATCAACATATTGTTACACTTCTTCCAAAAAAGTTCGGCAGTACCTGTCAGTCGATTATCCAGGAAACCGAAATCCAAACCGATATTGTAGTTCTTGATGACTTCCCATGTACGGTCTGTACTCAACAGCTTACCGTTTGTATCCACATAGGAAAGTAAACCACTCCCCACTAATGCACCTCCATTCTGTTTGAAATCGTATAGCTGCACACCATCGTATCGATCAATACCTCCCTGATTACCCACTGTACCATAAGAAAGACGTAGTTTCAAATCATCGAAAACACCCAGCCCTTTCACAAACTCTTCTTCACTGATACGCCATCCTCCGGATACACCTCCAAAGAAAGCCCAACGATTCTCCGGCTGAAATTTAGAAGAACCGTCATAACGGAAATTTCCTTCAAGCAAGTATTTGGATTTATAGTTATAGTTCAAACGTGCAAAATAAGAAAGCAATGCTTCCTGATATCTGGAAGGTCCTTCATTCTTTGTGTTGCGTAATGTTATCTCTCCTATTCCGTTGATAATATTCAGTGAAGGTAAAATATTCAAAGCCTTAGTTGCAGTATAATCATATTCTTTCATGCTATATTGCGTACCAAGCATCATTCCGAGGTTATGACTACCGAATGTCCGCTTCCAGTTCAAATAGAAATTTAACGTATACAGATTGGTTCGTGCAGTTGTTTTAATATAATAAGTATCCTCTTGCCTGGGTTCCACACGCGTTTCCCGTTTTGTACCAGTGTAGTCATAATAATCTACTGTTTGGTTTTTCACGTCCCGAATGGCAGTAGAGGTGTTATACCCCAAAGTGGCTACTGCATCAAAATGCTCGTCAAAACGATATTTAAATGTCTCACTGATATTGATACCGGAAGTGTTGAGTTTGTTGTCTCCTCCCAATTCACAACGCCAGTTGGGCGTAGCCCAGTTACCCCACGCATAAGGTTTCCCATCCATCGTGGAAGAAGGAAAACCCGGTTGTTGCGTTCCGGCTGTCAAAGCTTCTCCAATTTGCGTCGGTGACACTTGATCCTGACGATAATAGAAAATGATAGACTCAAGATCAAAGTTCTTTGTAAGATGGAATGTATTACTCAAACGAAAATTATAACGTTGATTCTTATTGTTACCCCATTTCAAATTACTATCATCATACATATATCGTCCGGAAAGACGGAAGACAGACCTTTCGTTACCGCCCGATACGCTCAGTTCATGTGAAGTGGAAGCTGCTGTCCCCCACATGATATCTTGCCAATCGGTATCAAAAAAGACGAAGTCGTATAAACCTTGGAAAGAATCCGGGAAAGGATTACCCGACTGCTCCACATTAATATAATGTCCCTTATTCTGACGAGCCAAAGCTACGTATTGCAGCCATTGATCGTCTGCCAGCTTTTTGTTATCATTCAAACGAGCTTGTTCCATAGCATCACACCACTCATCCAATGTCATCAGTGTAGGCTGCAACCCTACGAATTTAGCAGTTACCGAACCACTATATTCCACCTTTACCTTACCTTCTTTGGCCTTTTTAGTCTGTACCAGAACAACACCTCCGGCAGCTTTACTACCATAGATAGCTGCAGAAGCGTCTTTAAGGAAATTGATGGACTCTATATCACCCGGATTTAATTGGGAAAAATCGTCAGACTCCACACCATCAATAATCACCAACGGAGCTGAATTATTCTTCGAGAATGAACCGCGTAATTTCATATTCCAGCTCTCATCTCCCGGAGCAGCCGAGTTACGGGTTATAATGACTCCCGGCACTTGTCCTTGCAAAGCCTGTGCAGGATTAGAGAGAGCTCCCTTATCCTTTAACATCTTGTCACTAACTACGGTCACCGCACCTGTTAGTGTTTCTTTCTTCTGTGCGCCATATCCTACAACTACCACTTCTTCGAGCACTTCAGTACTCTCCTTCATTGTCACATTTAGTACCGCTTTTACACCTGCATCAATTATTTGGTCTTCGTAACCGATATAACTAAATTTCAATTTAGCACCCGCAGGAACATCTAGCGAATAGTTACCATCAATGTCGGTAATCGTACCACCCGTTTGTCCGACTACACTCACATTGACGCCGATAAGCGGCTCACCTAACACGTCAATCACTTTTCCTTTAATTTTCTTCAGGGTTTGTGCTACCGACTGCTGTTCACCGACAGCCGCTTGTATCCCAGCAACGGGATACACCACACACACCAAACAAGCAAAGATTGTTATCTTCTTCACCTGCTTTACCATACATAGCATTTTCTTTCGGAGTTTCATGAAATTAAATCTGAGGTTTTTACATTATTATTTTTATTCTCAAGACTCGGCAAGATGTGCAGACATCCCGCCATTTTACTTTTTCTGCTTTTTTTCTTCATTGGCTTCACTTCTATTTATTGATTCAGTTCATATTAAATGCAATTCTTCATATATCGGCGCATGTCACGACGTCCTAAAAATAAATGATAATCTACCGTACGCTGACTAAGATTCAACATATTGGCTATCTCTTCCGTATCTTTTTCTTCATAACGGCTCAACGCATACACCGTACGCCGTTGTACAGGAAAGACAGCAAGTATCCGTTGTTCTGTCTTACACAAGTCATCGGCAATAATCTTCTCTTCTGTTTCATTAGTAAAAGAAGGGATCATATCATAGATATAATTATTCACTTCTTGTTTTTTGTAGTATCTGCGTAAATAATCGGTTACGATGTTACGGGCAATGGTAAACAAGAAATACTTTACAGTATCCGGACGAAGCATTTGTTTATAATCCAATAAACGTACAAATACATCTTGAGCCAAATCTTCTGCCTCACAACGATGAGTGATGCGATAGGTTATGTAATTGAGAATTATCTGGTGATACTCTTTATAAGAGCAAGTTATGATATCATCAAAAGTATTAGCCATCATTGTTATTTTAAAGTTCTCTATAATATTGAATAAAGGCAGCAAGAGGAATTCCCATTGTCGGATAATTAGGATATGGATGGGGATTTCCGGTCTGTATTCCGTCACGATTCCGGTTGTACCCTTTTTCATTATCAATGGTAATGCCTATGTCAACGACATAGTATCCTTCACTTTCCCTACCATCAAATGTATCAATGATATTTTTTCGCAGTTGCCACATGGATGCATTCTGCCGTAACGTAAAATCTCCTCTGATATTGTTGAGCGAACCACAGGTTGTACACGGGATCAGAATTATAAATTTACCATCGGGCACAGCTTTGTAATATGACTCTTTCATCTCGGCAATCTTTTTATTCCATTCCCGATAATCGGCCGTCAAACTGTCGCGATAATCATTGAGCCCCAACATCTGTGCAAAGAACTTAGGTGCATCAAGATTCCACATATCCAGATATTTTCTATAATTGAAAGCCCATTTTCTCTCATCAACCTCAACATTCTTCCACTTCTTTCCTGTATAAACCATGTAGCTTCCACGTGCATTATCATACATTAAATCGTTTTTCTTCGGAGCTGCCAAATAACCTGTCTCCTTATCGAATTTAGTTATGCATTGATCGTATCTCCCACAGTTATAGACTATTTCAGTATCTGTCAGTTCACCATTAATCACCTTATAACAGTTTTTCCAAAACTCACAACTCCCCCAATATCTATATTCACCCACAGGTTGCATATATCCATGATATGATGTCATCTCTCCTTTAGGAATCTCGAAGTATTTCTTCACTGTCCATCCACCCCGCCCTTCATCATATTGTCCTTCTTCATTCTTTATATTCCTTAGTCCGACCAGTTTTATACCGGGAATATAATTCTTCGACAGCAACGCGTCCCTGAAAAAAGCTCCGTTGACAAAACTGTCCCCCAGTATCTGAACAGTAACTTCCTGAGTTCCTATTCCTTTTTTCCCTACGCATATAGAAATTGCTTTTTCTTTTATTATTTCAAACTCATCCGAATTGACCAATTCGATTTTCATATTCGATCCATCCACAGGAGTATCGACAGAAGCTACACGATTCAGTTTTCTCGAATAAACACAGTCACCCGAAAATCTCACAAAGTCATTGTAAGGTCTCCATCTTTTAATTAGTGCTTCGACAAAAACATCATTCCTTATATCCGAAAGCATATACAGTTTGCCCGGAATACAAATGTCATTTTTAAAGTTACTTTTCTGTCCCCAAAGCGGATGAAGTGAAAAAAGAAATAGTGGTAATACAATAAATGTTCTTTTAGATAGAATATTCTTCATGGTTCCATCATTTTGCAGTTCATAGTTATTTTTAATCACACTGCAAAAATAGACGAATCCAATCGACACCATTGAGATAATTTGTCCCGATTATTAGGTTAGTTTGTCTCATTATACCCTTTTTAGGGCATTTTCAGTATATAAATGGGAATGGAGAGACTTTTTATTTAGTCTCTCCACTACCATTCGAACGATATTGCGTCGGAGTGAATCCGAACTCTTCTTTAAAGTATTTATTGAAATATTTAATGGAATTGAATCCGACCCTGTCCGAAATCTCCGAAATATTATATGAACTGCCCCGAAGCAACTGGGCAGCTCGTTTCAATCGGACAGAACGAATAAAATCATTCGGTGTCAATCCTGTAATGGACTCAAATTTACGGTATAGCTGACTACGACTCATCCCCAAGTCATCACACAAGTTATTAACCGAGAACTCCGGATTTTCCATATTCTCTTCCACCAACCGTAAGGCTTTCTCCACAAATTCTTCATCTAAAGAAGTAATAGTGATATTCTGAGGAGAGATTTCTATTTCTTTATGAAATATTTCCTTACGCTTTTCCTGCTGTTCTAAAAGCATATTAATACGCGTCAGTAATATGTCATAATTGAAAGGTTTCGATATATAAGAATCAGCACCAGCTTTATAACTTTCTATCCGAGCTTCGTCTGAAATACGTGCCGTGAGCAAGATAATCGGGATATGTGAGGTCTGAATATTGTTTTTAATCCGGACACACATTTCCAGACCATCCACTTTCGGCATCATCATATCGGATATTATCAGGTCCGGCGACTTATGTATGGCAACTTCTTCGCCTTCGGCTCCGTCTCCAGCCTCCAGAATATTAAATTGACCTATCAATTGTTCCACCAAAAAACGACGGAATTCTACATTGTCTTCCACTATCAAAATAGTTTTCCTGTCCGAATATACCACCTTTTCTTCCACATCGGGAGACATAGCCGGAGCTTTGGATTCACTGTCGTCTCCTTTCAAGTCGGATGGAATATATATCAAAAATGTTGTTCCTACTCCTATTTTGCTATGCACTTCTATCTTTCCGTTATGCAAAGAGACATATTCTTTGACCATATGCAAACCAATACCGGAACCTGTCACACCAGGAATTGGCTCCGACTGATAAAAGCGGTCAAATATCACATTCAAGTCTTTTTCACTGATTCCACATCCTGTATCGGATATTTCGATTCTTACGAATATCTTTTCATCTTTTTTCTCCGTCGCTACAATCGTTGAGATAAGCCCTCCATCAGGAGTGAATTTAAATGCATTGGAATAAATATTATTCAGAATCCGTTGCATTTTCGTATCATCAAACCAGATATTCATGCCAGGACATTCACTCTCTATCGAAAACTTTATAGATCGATTTGTCGCCAGTTCTTTAAACCCTGAACCAATGTACCGCACAAACTCTACGATGTCAGCCTGATGTAATTTCAGACTTTCACCTCCCATCTCCAGTTTCCGAAAATCAAGCAGTTGATTAATCAACTCCAACAAATTACCGGCATGGTTATAGATTGACTTCAATTTGTCCTTCATTGGATTCTCCGCTTGTTGAATAAGGATACCTAAAGGCGTCATTATCAAAGTAAGCGGAGTACGGAATTCGTGACTGATATTGGTGAAAAAGCGGAACTTCATCTGATTAAGCTCTTCTTTCTGCTGTTCACGTTTCAATGCCTCTTGTTCGAACTGCTTTTTAAGTTTTTTCTTCCTATAAGCTTTAAAAAACAAATAGATGACTCCACCTGCAATCAATATGTAAAATATGTAAGCAGGAACAGTTGCCCAAAAAGGCGGAGAAACGACAATAGTCATTTCTGCGGCCTGTTCTCCCCAACTTCTGTCATTATTGGCTGTGTATACCACTAATTTATATTTCCCCGGATGTAAACCGGTATAGGTAGCCACTCCCAGACCATTGGTCTTTATTTCATTCCAGTCCGGATCAAAATTCTCGAGTTTATACCTATAGTAGGTTTGCAAAGTATTCACATAGTTAAGCCCGGCAAATTCGAAAGTAACAAAGTTCTCATTATACTTCAAATGAATCTCACGAGTATTATTTATCGGATATTCAAGAATAACACGCCCTTTATATTCTGTGTGTTCCTTAACAGGAGAATTGAACAGACGGAATGCAGTGAATATAGGTTTATTGTGGACATGATTATAATAAATCTTTTGAGGTTGAAACGAATTAATGCCATGATGACCGCCAAAATACAGTTCTCCATCACGGGTTTTTAACGATGAATTCTCATAGAACTTTCCTCCCTGCAATCCGTCTTCTGAACTGAAGTTGACTATGAGAAAATCATATCCTTCAGAAGTCTCTTTTAATTCAATTCGTGAGATACCACTTACCGTTGATACCCAATAAATACCGCTATCATCCTCAATGATTGACGATATAGAATTGTTAGCCAATCCGGTCTCTGTAGTTATCGTATGAGCTTTCTTCTTTTGTTCGTCCCATACACGAATTCCAATATCCGTCCCAAACCATTCTAGCGAATGGCTATCTTTGTACACACAATTATAGCTTACCTGAGGCCCCATAAATTTAGGATTATCCGGATCGTCTATTTCAGGAACAAAGATTTTATCTTTATGAGTATCATAGTAGTAAATACCATTTTCCCCAAACACCGCAAAAGTAGAATTGCTGACAGGATAAAAACCATAATCGCGTTTATGAAAGCTAATCTTCGGATGTTTATCCCGCAACAATCGTATTTTTCCCGTTGAGGTGTCTAGCTCACCTACTCCTTCATTACTGACACTGACCCAGTAACGCCCATCCGGATCTTCATAAACTGCTCGGGAGATATTCTGCTCCGGGAATAACTCTGTATTAACTAATTGTTTATTGTAATATCTCACATTTTTTCCATCTATGCAGCAGAATCCATTCAAATACGTTCCAACCCACAATCTCTTTTTACTGTCTCTATAAAGAGTCAGACAAAGATCACCGGACAGAATATCTTTGAATGCCCTGCTGACTTCTCCCGTAGAAGGAGAGTAACGCATCAATCCGTATGCAGTAGTACCAATGAGTATCGTTCCGTCTTCGTCTTCCAACAAACAACGCACCGATTCGTTGGTAATCATTGTTTTATTCTGAACAGTCTGAATTAGCTTGAACTTATACATACTCGGATTATAGTAACAGATACCTTGCCACAAAGTGCCTACCCAAATTCCGTCATTATTATCGGCAAAGATGCACTGTATGTCATTACTTAACACACTGCCGTCACCTAATTTCAATCCGGGCATTGTTTCAATTCTATGTGTAGAGTTTTCAATTTTCCGCAATCCAGACCACGAAGAACCGACCCATGCGTTTCCTTGCTTGTCCAAATCCATACAGGTAAAGAAGTTGGACATACCTTTAATGGTGCTTATCTCTTGCCAACCTTTATCAGTTTTATCACGATAGCAAACAGCCTGATTATACATCAGCCATAGATTCCCATCGGAGGTAGATTGTATTTTTAACCGGTCTGTAGCTTCAGAGATACGTCCTACAAAAAAAGTATCCTGACCGGTGTAATCTCGCAAGGTTTTGTCCCAACGACGAATCAGCCCGCTCGAATATACGATATAATAAGTATTCTTATATTGAGCTAACTCGTACGGAATACCGTGCCGATATGTAAAGTCACTGTTCCCCTTTTCGATTATCTGTAATTCTCCTGCGGATATATCAAAAAAATAGAATGTATTATCTTCGGTAAGAAACCAATAGTTCTTGCTCTCATCAATAAACAAATTCTTCAATTTTCCACTTACTCCCATCCGGCGTAATTCGGAATCAATATCATAAATAAACTGATTGGTATTCAAATCGAATAATAACAAATATCCCGGAGATTTCATCCATATCCGTCCGTAAGCATCGTGATAATCTTTAAATATTTGATTCCGGTTGAAATCCCATTTATAGATTTTCCGCCTATCGTGATAAAAATGTTCGAATGTAGCACCATTGTAGATGTTTAAAATAGAAGCTGTTCGAATGACCATACGACCATCCGGTGCCATTGTAAAATATCGTATTTGATTATCCGACATCCCATCAACCACATCCCAATGCCGAAACATATATTGTGAGTATACCTTAAAAATGCTTGGCAGGAGAACGAGTGTGATAATGCTTGTACGCTTTGTATTTTTCATAAGCCAGCCTAATTTGCCAGACAAAAATAGAGATTAAACATCAATACAACAAGGGTATACATTATAATTTTCGAAAAAACACAAATGATTAAGCGAGATAGACGTTTCATTCGTATTTCATTTAAATAAGGAACCAATTTATGCAAAATGTAATATGAAACGAATTCTTTTATGTCTTTCAGCAGCTTTATATTTACTTTTTATCCATGCAGAAAAAATAAAGCATCCAGCCTTACTTTATACCCCTCAACGAATTGAGCAGGCAAAAATAAGTGTCAGACAGGATACACGAATGTCTGAAGCTTGGAATTCAATCAGGAAAACTGCCGATAACCTATTGCAGAAAACTCAATTGAATAAGATAGACTATTTAGCACTCTCATTTCTAATGACGGATGAAAAGAAGTATGCTGATAAAATAAAAGAGATTTTGCTGGATGTCACTGAGGACGAAACTTGGGGCAATCAAGAAATGATGGCTCGTACCCCAGCCTGGAACGCCGACCTTGAGATTGCACATAAAGCTTTTTATGCAGCAATAGCTTATGACGCCATCTATCAAGAACTTTCTCAATCTGAAAGAAGAAAAATAGCTCACGGATTAAAACGTCTGGCAATGGACCCGCTATTAGGTGACTGGATCTTGGAGCCAACACGTATTCATTCACTAAACTCAATGGGGTACAACTGGTGGACTTCTTGTACGTGTATGGGTGGTCTACTTGCACTAAGCTTACAGAATGAATTGGAAGAAGCAAGAGATGCTGTAAAGATTATCAACGAAGTCCTTCCCGAATGGTTTGAGTTTGCAGGAGATGTGCTTCATCAAAAGCCAAAGACCTTTGATGAGGCCGGTGGAATGTATGAATGTCTGAACTATGCAAACTACGGGATTCAAGAGGCTTTATTATTCCGCTTAGCTTGGATGAATACTCACAAGGAAGATAAAGCAATAGAGATACCCCAACTGGAGAAGTTATCAGATTTTTTTGTACATATCTGTTATCCACGTACAGGTATGCTTTATAATATAAACTTCGGGGACAGTCATAAAAACACGGCTGCCGAAAGTAGTCTGATGTTATTATATGCAATGGGGATTCAAAATGATGATATGCTTTGGTATATGAATCAGATAGAGCAAGGGCAACACCGTGATGGATATTTTATCGACCGCCCGATAGGATTTCTCTATACTCCCGATTTGAGTAAAGCACCCAAGGTTCCTAAACTAAAGAAATCACAATTATTCAAAGACTTCGGTTGGGCAACCATGCGCAACTCTTGGGAGAAAGATGCCACAATGTTAGCCGTCAAGTCCGGATATACCTGGAATCATTCTCATGCCGATGCCAATTCATTCATAGTCTTTCATAAAGGAGAGGATATTATCAAAGATGGAGGACGATGTTGGTATGCGAATCCCGAATACCGCAACTACTTCTTTCAAAGCGAGGCACATAATGTCGTATTATTCAATGGCAAAGGGCAAAGACGAGAACAGCAATATTATGGTTCTACCTTAAGAGGATATCTGCATTATCTGTTGGATGCCGGAAATATAAAATATGTGTTGGCAAATGGTACAGGTCCTTATTCGGACCAGTTTAGCCGCAACTTCCGTCACTTTTTGTGGATAGACAACGTCATCTATATCATTGATGATTTAAAAACCTATGAAACCGGTCATTTTGAATGGTTGTGGCATCCGGGAGGAATAACTGAGAAAAAAGGGACAGATCTAAACATTACAAATGGAAATTCTTCAGTAATAGTCCGTCCATTATATCCTCGCACGTTGGCACGATCTAATTTTGTGCATGATTATCCGGACGATTTGTATTGGGAAGTAATAGAAGTACCGACTGAAGATTTGAAAAGTAAAGATAGTTATTATTCTTTTCACTTGCCTGACGAAGTCAATAGAGTGAAAGGTGTGACTGCTATTATTTTAAAAGAGACTCCCGATGAAAAAGAGCTTCCTGAGATTGAGAAACGTGAAGGTAAAAACTGGATTGGTTTACGCATCCGCAATAAGGGTAAGATTACAGATATTTATATTAATCAGTTAGCAGACGGACGATTAATGCATAGCAATTCATGGATTGAAGCCGATGGCTGGTCTACAGATGCTTATATGTTTATAGTTACATATCCGGAAAAGAGCGCTCCGGCAGATGCTAAAGAGTATTTTATTGGTTATGGCAGTTCATTAAAAAGAGGAACTACCTCTTATTTCTCCTCGCTGGCAAAACTATTTATTATTCAGAAAGAAGAAAATAGACGCATGCAGCTATGGATTGATGGCTCCACCAAAGTCAAAGCCTATATCAGAAGTTTACAATGCCCGGTATCTGTGTCTGTTAATGGGGAAAGTATTCCCATAGTCTATGATCATTCAAATCTAAAAATCGAATTATAAAGCGCGAACCAAGTGGAGTGAAATGATAGCATCGAGACTATATTTCATTATCAGCCTATTATCAGAGGTTATTATCAAGAGAGCATTGATATTCATTTATTTGAATGTTATACTAACTGTTTGACAATAAAAATAGGTGCAAGCTACAAATACATTCAGTGTGTCGGAATTTCCGACACACTGAATGTATTTAGAAAACATATCAAACAGTCAAAGATGGCATCTCCTATTTTATAGCTACTTTCGTCTGTAATCTTATGTCATCGGAAGCAGCACCAATCATTATCTGAAAAGTTCCCGGCTCCACAATCCTCTTTAAATTCCGATCGACAAGCGAGAAATCCTCTTCGGACAAAATAAACTTCACTTCCCGTTCTTCACCACGCTTCAAAAACATTTAGATGGAAAAGATATAAACAGGATAAATAGTAACTTCTTCATAAAACAAACATAAATAAAAGAAACCTGCTTACCAAAAGAATATTATCTTTTCAGTAAGCAGGCTTTCACTCATATTCAAAAATGCAAAGAGCAAAAACTCTCACAAATTTGTGTGTTCCATTAATTGATAGCTATCGGAGCATCCAACGTCTTAATAGTAATTCCATTTGTAGTACC
>ERZ773164.1306-NODE-1306-length-25492-cov-4.629202_pt1 | contig 25492 bp, 33 predicted proteins | sample MGYA00511917_ERZ773164 | MGnify/ENA primary metagenome ERZ773164 (study PRJEB29015, sample SAMEA2737847) | human gut metagenome | biome: human gut; feature: human-associated habitat; material: faeces | place: China | collected 2012 ...
TCACCACATCAATGGGGTAACGGTTTTTCCCGGCCACACGCTGCATGACATGCCAGCGACCATTTTTTAATCGCTGAATAAATGCCCGCTGATAACGATGCTGACCGGCTTTGAGTATGCTGTCCGGACGACGCCCCGGCATCCTGATCCCCAGCTTAATCACCGGGAGATCACCGCGGTTAACGATAATTCTGGCATTCGGATTTCTGACCGTGGCCCGTTTCAGTCTGGACCGTTCCTTTACCAGTTTCCGGCTCACCCTGGTCTCCCGGGCAACCTGTGACGAAGACTGATTAATCGCCGTTGTGGCCACGCGGTTAATGGCCATTGCTGAAGCCGCCGGAATGGCGTTTTTACGAACCCGGCTCAGATTTTCAATCGCCTGATCAAGCCCTTTTATCGCCATAATTCACCCTGCGTTTATCGTCGCCGGTTAACTGCCGGTGGTTGCCCACGGTTGAGCCAGAGATAACAACTGCCCCCGTCATCCGGAGAAACACGATCCACCCAGAATGTCTCACCATTAATGGTCAGCGTGTCACCACGCCGCACAGCACGAACCGTATCCGTCCGTACAAATAATGACGGGCAGCTTCCTTCAATACGGACCCCGCTACCGGCAAACCCCAGCGACTCCGGATCGTCAAAAACCCCCTGAACTTCGCTGCCACACTGTGCCCCCGAGGTGAACTGCGCACAGAGCCCCATCACTTCAACAATCGTGCTGTCCACCCCGGCAAGGGCAGCATCAAAGGCATTCTGAAAATCACGCATGCTCAGCCGTTCCGTGCTGTATCATGGCTGTCGCCAGTGGTGATGGCACCAGAACACGCATGCCCCGGTACGTCAGTTCAACGGGACGGCCTGTCTCCGGGCAATACCCCATCACATGCAGGCATTTCCGCACACGGACCGCTTTAACATCATCCGTAGCATCAGTGTTGTGCAACTGCTCACCATCGTCTGTGTGATTTTGCTCAGGCCCGCTCTCATCACCAGGCATAATGCCCTCCCGGGAAGCAGCAAGCTCCTCTTCCCACTCAGACACACGTTGCGCAATATCCGCAGCACTCCCCGACATATCCGCCTCGCGCCCCAGCAGGCCAGCCAGTTGACGAAGACGTTTCTGATTTTCTTCTTTTGTTGCCATATCAGCCCCCTGTGAAAAAAGACACGGGGGCATTTCGCCCCCGCTCACGGATTATTTCACCTGCACCACCACAAACTCATCCGGATCCGGCAGCACCATCAGCGGTGCGGACTGCGTCATGGTAAATTCACGGGCCGGATCGCCCACGGTCAGCCAGTGTTTCGGGTAACGGGAAGAAGCCACCACACCTTCGGACAACGCCTGCGCATCCTGAATGGCACCGTAACAACGGATCCCATCTGCAGCCGTATTTCCCAGGACCAGCGTGCCCTCCGGCAGATAACGTTTTTCGGTACCGTCCTCTGCCACATAAGACGTTTTCGCCACCACAATGGCCAGATCGCCGTAATACCCTTTGAAAGACACCACCGCCCCCAGGTCTTTCACTGCCGTTTCGAGTTGTGAATTTGAGCCGCGACGGGTATCCAGTTTTTCGCGGAACAGCTTAAAACCATTCAGCAGACACCAGACAGTACCGTCCATAATAGCAATATTCACAAGACCGCTGGCCTGATCGCAGTAGAGGTCAATATCATGCGTCGGATCAAACGTATCACGGTCCTGCTCAGACCATTTTTTACCGTCGGCCTGCTCAATGTTATTTCCTTCAGAGCGTCCAAAATCCACCTCGACAGTATCAAACTGATCCCCTTCCATGGTGTATTTGCCATACAGCACGGCATTCACCGCCTGCATTTCTTCCACCTGGACAATGGCATGCTCTTCCTGTTTGAGGTTATCGGTGATGATACGCAGACGACGGTAGGCCGGGTCGTTCAGTTGAGCCGGATCTTCACCGGGAAGACGCTCAACCGCCTGCTGGTAATTAAATTCGTGTTTCGGCTTGACGTAGCCCGGACGTAACACGCGGGTTTCACCACCGCGATGACGCAGCACTTTTCCTTCAACAACCGGGGAGACATAGGCCGCCACCGGCGTTTTTCCGGTAATTTTGTCCAGCATCACCTCTTCGGTATGGAAATTCACCGTACGGCGGAAAAACAGCTCCAGAAACAGCGCACGAAATTTCACTTTTTGTTCGGTATAACCGAGTAACTGGCGGGTCGTAAACAATCCCATAAATCAGTTCCTTTCATTCAGAAATCAGTCAGGCCACCGCGGTGGCCTGATAACGTGTTACGGCAGCGCCGCGTGACTCAGGGCACTGCCGGCAAAGGCATTTGCCTTTTTGTGTTCATCCACACTGTCAGGCCAGCGGATTGCCTCCGTCGCAAAGGTCCCCGACTTGTAATACGTCAGTACCGTCTCTGTGCCTTCAAGCGGCAGTACCAGTATGCCAACCGCACTACCGGCTTTCTGTCCGTCCCAGACCACCAGTTTCCCGGTAGCTTCATCCAGCATCAGGGGCGTCAGTGCCGGTGTTGCCGAGGAAATCCCGCTGCTGCCTGTGGCGGTATGAGCCGGATCATTACCGGCAAAAATACGTACTTCCGCACGCTGTTCAGTGATGGTTTTCGTTACCATATTGTAAAAACCTCCTGTTGATGGTCAGCACTGACTTCATGGCATAGCCATGAGCATTTTCACGTCCGCATCACCGTCTGCTGACGTCTGTGGCACGCCACCCTGTACCGCTGCCGGTGAATGGTTCGCCATGATGCGTTCAAACAGGGCGGTTGTGGATGCAGAGACCGGTTCTGCCTTACCTGATCCCGCAGCCAGCACAGCCCGGGCGCTCTCCACAGTCATTCCCGGGCAGGCAGCCAGCTGTTCAGCCTGCGCCTCAGCCCCTTTTGCCTCATCCAGTGCCATGATCTGATCACGGAGTGAGGGTCCGGCATCCGCCTGCGGTGAAGCAGCCAGGATCGGGCGGGCTTTTTCCACCGTCATCTCCGGCATCGCCGCCAGCGTTGCCGCCAGTTGTTCACGACCGTTCGCTTCTTCACACGCCATAATGCGATCGGCTTCACTCTGCGTGGATGCCACCGGCTGCTGCGGTGCCGCCGCGGCCAGAATCGCCCGGGCCTGTTCAACGCTCATGCCCTGTTGTCCTGCCAGCATCGTGGCAAGCTGTTCACGTCCTTTCGCTTCCTGGCATGTCAGGATCCCCATCACTCGCTGGTTCTCCTGCGCGGCGGCTTCCGTTGCAGTTAATTGCGGCATAGTGCCTCCTCTGACATTACTGTTCAGCGCCGTGGCCATCACGCTGATGGCATCCGACGCATTGACTAATTCATCCGCCAGCCCGGCATCAATGCCGGACTGACCTTCAAAAACGGCGGCCTCTGTTCCCGTGACGGCATCAACAGACAGACCGGTAAACATGGCCACTTTTTCGGCAAACATCCGGCGCGCCGCATCAATGCGCTGCTGCATGTCCTGGCGAACCTCTGCCGGTAAGGCTTCAAACTGATTGCCATCCACCTTGTGCGCCCCTGAGTAAATCAGCGTGATATCCACACCGGCCTGCGCCAGATGACCGGCATAGCTGACATGGCTCATCATCACGCCAATGGAGCCGATACGGGATGTCTGGGTAACCAGCCGTCGGGAGCAGGCCGACGCCAGCAGCATGGCTGCAGAACAGGCCGTGTCATTGCACAGTGCCCAGACCGGCTTCTGCTGACGGAGGCGGTAAATCATGTCAGCGCAGTCAAACGCGCCGGCGGCCTGCCCGCCCGGACTGTCAATGTCCAGCAGTACGCCCCGCACCTGGCTATCCGCCATTGCCTGCTGAAGACAGGCGACAATGCCGTCATAGCCTGTCATTCCGGAAAATGGCCGCATACCCCCCAGCCGGTGCACCAGCGTGCCGGTCACCGGCAGTACAGCAATACCGTTCACCACCCGGTAAACACGGGCCGGTCGTTTACCTCCGGCCATGTACTCGTCCGTTTCAGCCAGCATTCCGGGAGCATCAAGCTGTACCTGCTGCTGTGGTACCGAAAGACTTGCTGCCCCCATCTCGCGCCCGAGCGCGCAAAAGAAAACCCGCGCATAGGCGGGCTCCAGAAGCAGCGGTTCATTGAATGCTGCGGCAATAATGTGTGAAAGATTACGTCTCACGGGGTGTTGTCTCCTCTTCCGGCCTGCGACTCTCCGCTATCTGCTGCTGATACGCCTGCGCTATCCACACCGGACGTGAGAGTCCGGCTTTTTGCCGCTCTGCAGATTCCCTGACCTGCTGGCGGAAAATGTCCTGATAATCCTCGCCCATCAGCGCCAGCTCTTTCTCATACGTGCTCAGTCCGGCCTCAATGCGCATCACCGATTCCTGAACCTCCTTGAGCCCGTCAATGGCCATTCTTCCGGCACCAATCCACTCTGCCCGTGACCAGGCTGATCGCGCCTGATAAAAATCAAAACGCGCCCGTGGCGGACGGATAATCCCCCGAAGAAGTGCCTCTTCCAGCCAGCAGGAAAACATCTGCGTGGCCAGCCGGGCCGCAATAAATTTTCGCCGCCCCATAAAATAGCGCCACGACTCATTGGCAGAGGCCCTGGCACTTGAATAACTGACCTTCGAGTAATCACGGGACAACTGTTCGTAGGAAACGCCAAGACCGGCGGCGATATACCGCAGCAGCGCCTGTTCAAGCGCCGAAAATCCATTGTCTGAATCCTGCGCAGTCTGTAGTTTCAGATCATCCCCGGGGAAAAGGTGCGGAATTTTGACACCACCCAGCGTCACGTTATTCGTGTCATACCAGCTGGAGAACTTCTCCAGAATATTAATAAGCGGATTATCCTTCTGCCCCTGCGGCGCACCGGCGATATATTCAAAGGCCTTTTCGGTATCAAGGTCACTTTCAATCGTCGCTGCATACATGGCTTTCACAATGGCCGACTGAAGCTGTGTTGCCTGCAGGGAATCGAGCATCTTCAGCCGTTCCATGACGCTGTAAAACTGGTTGGCCCCACGGGTCTGCCCGTCCTCCACCGGCTCGAAAATATGCAGCATGGCCGGACGCCCGGTGGGAAGTTCACGCGGGATCCGTTCCCATCGTCCACTCCCGGAGCGAGGAAAATCATCCTCACAGATATGGTACGCAACGGCACGGCCATATCGATCGACCTCCACCCCGGCCCGCAGAAAACGGTTCCCCATACCGTGTCCTGGCGTGTCCACCCGTTTCGGACTCACGGCTTTAAAACGCGTACGGAATAACTGCGTGGTTTCCGTATCCCAGACCGGCTGCACAAAGATTTCGCCGTTAAACGCATGAACGCCCACACCTTCACGGATAAATTCCGTGAACGTGCGTTTTCCTTCCACGTCGATCTCGCCAGACATCCCTTCGGCGTATTCCGACCAGGCCGCCTCCACCTCATCGACAAAGCTTTTTGCTGCGGTCTCCCGCATCCCCAGCCAGCGCCAGTTCGGACGGTAGCTGATAAGAAACATATGCCCGACAATGTGATCCTTATGCAGTGCCACCGCATTGGCCGCTATTCCGTTATTGCGCACCAGATCATCTGCCCGGGCATTCCCCAGACGCAACGCGGGCAGCAGGGCCGCATCGGCACTCTGCGCCGGTGGCAACCACTCCGCCATTTGCCCGCCAAATCCTGCACCGCCCCCGTTGTAGCTGAGACTCTCACGAAGCGGAACGCCGTTCACATCAATCAGGACAGGCGTTCGTTTCATAACCTCACTCCCAGCGGACGACGGCGACGCCGGGTTGTCCCCAGTACCGACTCCGCATCATTGATCGCCCGGTTAAGCTCATCCAGAGAAGCCGCCGTATATTCAATTCTGCGACCATCTTTCTGGACAGACACCACCCGTTTACCGGTTAATAAATCAAGGCGCGCCTGACGCAGCGCCTGCAGTTCAGCGACTGTAACCATTCACTCCTCCGGACAGCTTCGCTGCCAGTTCTTTCAGGGTTGGCCGGGTCGTCTCTTCTTCCCGGGATTTTGCCAGTACAGCCAGATCAAGCTGCCAGCGTTGCACGGACACACGTAATGCCGCGTAGGCATACACCAGGCAGTCCAGCGCTTCGTTACGCCGCTTTTTGTTATCCCACAGCAGACGCATCTTTCCTTTTTCCCACTTCTCCACCAGCTCTTCCGCCACCAGTTGCTGCGCCTCTGTCTGCGAAAAAATCTCCGGATCATCAGGAAAACGGATGGCATACGACGTGGCTTCATCCGCAGGCGAGGGATCGGCTTTCATACGGGCATAGAGAATTTCTTTTGCGGTGTCCGTTCCCACTTCACACAGATACACGCCCCGCTGATTGCGGGTTTTTGGCATGGTGATCACCGGCTTGCCATAGACAGATGCGCCTTTTACCGGCAGCACCCGGAAAACACCGTGTTTTTTTGATCTCTGATAAACAATTTCACCATCGATCCCCCCGGTGTCCCAGCAGACACGGGAAATAGTCATTTCGGTGCCATCCGCATGGCGGTATTTTTTGTTGATCGCCACATCCACACGTAACAGCGTCTCTTCCTCATCAGGACGCCCCATAATGATGATTTTATCCACCAGAAAGGCTTCCTCTCCCGGAGCCCATCCCCAGACATACATCTCAAAACGGTTTCGCTGCGAGTCAATGCCCGCCGTCAGATAAACCACCCGGGCAGGCACCGCCGCCGTGTAACGCACCACCTTATCCATCAGTACCTGGTGATCGAGTTTTTCGCCCACGGCCTCTTCCCAGGTCTCGCCCAGCGTGGTGTTCACAAAGGTTTTCAGGCCGTTGGGATCTTTCAGTGCATCCAGCCAGTCATAGACAATCTGTACCCAGGTGGTGAACGGACTGTACGCCGTCCAGATATGGAACGTGATGGAGCGCGGCGGCGGAATTTCATCACCCCGGGCGCTGAAAAACGTCAGACCGTCACGGGTCCACATGCCCGTGTTTTCACAGATCCACCGCCCGTTGCTCTGGTCCAGTTCAGACTGATGGATCACGCAGCCATGATGTTCACAGAGGTAGAAAACACTTTCAGGGCTGTCCTTCTCCCATTTAAGCCCAAAAGGCGTGGACTCATCGCCAAATTTCAGATACTGCTCCTCCCCACAGTGCGGGCAGGGCACATAAAAACGCATAAAATGCGCCGACTCGTTAGCGGCTTTTTCGATCTGGCAGGTGCCTTTGATTTTAGGCGTCGAGCCGCGAATGGATTTTGGCCACACCGACCCCTCAATACGCTTATCCCCCAGCAGGGTTGGCGAGCCCTCTTTTTCGACATCCGGCTCGAACGAGGAAAGTTCGTCATAGCAGACCACGTCCACGGATTTTTCACGGTAGTTTTTGGCGGCAGCGCCGCCCAGGCACCAGAAACCGACGCCCGATGAAAAGCGTTTCAGCGTGAGAGTATTGTCACGATGTTTACGACCCAGCCATGGGGAAAGGTCTTTCAGGCATGGCACGTTCCGAATCGTCGCCTCCACGTGAGACTTCATAAAATCTTCAGCGGCAGAATCCGTGGGCTGAAAAAGCAGACTGTTTCGGGATTTATGCTCAATAAAATACCCGACCACCCCCAGCAACATCTTTGTATAGCCAACACGGGCAGATTTAATCAGATTAACAGTGCGGATCTGATCATTCCCCATGCTGTTCATGATGGCGATCTGGAATGGCAGCGTTTTCCATTCGCCCTCACCATATGAAGATTCTTTAGGCAGATAATAATTTTGATCAGCCCATTCAACTGGCGTCACCGGCAATGCCCTTATCAGGGGCTGTAATGCAGTTGTGACAGCGCTCATCATATTATTCAGTTGTTGCTCTGATATATTCATCAAGTAAATCCGGTAATTTATCCCCTGCCCGCGCACACTGATTTGCCCCCTTAGCAATAAGGGTTTTCAGATGGTCAAGATGGCGCGGTGTTAAATCAGGAAACTGTCGCTGCATGGATAAAGGGATGGAATCAAGCGTACTGGATAACGCCATTGCCAGCTTACTGAGGGCAAAAATACAGAACCCGGTGTCAATCAGTTTTCCTTTTGACACCTCATTTTTTAACTGCTGTGTAACAGCCTGTTCTGCTGTCAGTTCCCATCTGGCAATAAGCAATTTCTCTTCATAGTCTTCTTCGCTATCGCCATCAGGCACATCGTTTTTACTTCTTCTCAGATACGATATGTAAAAATCGCGCCAGGCATCCAGATCCAGTTGCCCTCGCTTATTCGAGACCGGGGCACCCGGTAATTTCTGCAATCTGCGAAGCTGGCGATCGGTCAGACTCAAATGCCTGGCAACTTCAGTCTGCGTAGCCACTCCTCACCTCACAAAAACTCTTACCTCACAATCAGCACAAAACCGGTCATGTCCGGTTTACATGTCCGTTTTTTGCACATGTCCGGTTCACGGACAGCCTGTTTTTATATTTTTCATATAGTTAACTTGCAGAGAAACCGGACATGGATCCCGGAAAATTTTCATAAATAGCGAAAACCCGCGAGGTCGCCGCCCCGTAACCTGTCGGATCGCCGGAAAGGACCCGCAAAATGATAATAATTATCATCTACATGTCACAACGTGCATCTACGCCATCAAACCACGTCAAATAATCAATTATGACGCAGGTATCGTATTAATTGATCTGCGTCAACTTAACGTAAAAACAACTTCAGACAATACAAATCAGCGACACTGAATACGGGGCAACCTCATGTCAACGAAGAACAGAACCCGCAGAACAACAACCCGCAACATCCGCTTTCCTAACCAAATGATTGAACAAATTAACATCGCTCTTGAGCAAAAAGGGTCTGGGAATTTCTCAGCCTGGGTCATTGAAGCCTGCCGTCGGAGACTAACGTCAGAAAAGAGAGCATATACATCAATCCAAAGTGATGATGGATGAACATCCCGGTTTCTTCCACCATCGCACCGGAAAAGCGACTATGAGGGTAACCCTGCGTCTGTCAGCACAGTAAAACCCGGTGTGCATCGTTTTTGATTATTCCCGCACACTCACGCAGAAGGAATTCCCCGTCGGGCTACGGTCATGGTTAATGCGGGAATACGGCGACGATACAGCGCATAATGTGTCAGGCTTGAATACCTTTATCGAATCCCGGTAATAAAAACTGTCCCTGTCTCTCCAGACGTTCCAGCTTTGCAAGCAATTGAGGTTTTTTCGTTCTCCCCCAGCGATTGAGCAGACGGCCTGACATGCTGGCGACATCCTTCTCTTTCATGTACTCCAGCATTACGGCGTTACGTTCTGCTTCATAACTTTCGCTGTACTTACGGAGTTCTGCTGACATCCAGTTAAACGCATTGATATAGGCTTCTTTAACAGCATCGGCTTTTGCCCCGTTAAATCCCATAACCAGCATAACGAAGCCACTAAAGTCCATGCGGTAGTAAATCTGTTTCTTGTCAAAAATACCTAAGTCATTGATTTTCTCGACGGCCCAAAAATGGGTTGTCGAGAATTCCTCAGAACATCTCAAACATTTAATAGCCCTAATCACATGCTGATGGCGTTTACCAAATGCCCTGGCAATCTGGAAGGTGTCAGTTACCGGTTGACCTTCTGCTGCGGTAACTAACTGGCGAAAGTCGAAGTCATGATTCGCAATTAATTCATTCATGGCGTTGCCTGCTTCTTTGAAATGAACCTTTGCCGCACAGGAAACCAGCCCACCGAGGCTCGCCAGCACTAACTGGTATCCTCAAAGGCCCATTCCAAAGGGTCAGGTTCGGTGTTTATTGTGCGCTGCGGTGCGCGGTGAAATACCGGTACAAAAATGCCCCGCATCTGCGAGGCATTTTCCTGAAAGTCACTTGTTAAATTTCAGTGAAATTAAAATTATTTTAAGCACTGCGTCCTGATGTATTCCTGCAGGTAGTTAACCTGCGCGGTTATCTTGTCGATTCCACCTCGGAGACGGTAATAATTGAGTTCAGCATCTGCTGTAAGTCCTGGGCTTTCTCCATCGCCCATGCTGCTGGCTCCGGTCGTTGACTTTGCACAGGTGGCGGAGACTTGCAGGCGCTTACGCCCAGCAGAAACATCAGCACGGAGACTTTCGATAGTCGCATTAGCATCAGCAAGCTCCTTTGTGTATCTGGCGTCAAGTTCTGCTACATCACGTTGCCGCTTCTGCATATCAGCGATGATGGATGTGGCTTTATCGCGCTGCTCTTTGTAGGCGATGGCGTTATCACGGTAATGATTAACAGCCCATGACAGGCAGGCGATAATGCAGATAACCAGAGCGGAGATAATAACGGTTACCCTGCTCATTGTTGCCCCCACAAACAGACTTCACGCTCAATCTCGCGGCGAGTCATCAGCCCTTTCCATTGCTTACCGCCAGCGTATGTCCAGCGCCGTAGCTGATCACATGCGCCTTTGATATCGCCCTGGTTTATTTTGCGAAGAAGCGTCGATGTTCTGAAATTGCCAGCACCCACGTTGTAAACGAATGAGTAAAGAGCGCCGCGCGTTGTTTCCGGTATATCGACTTTGATGTACGGGTTAATTTGTCTGGCGACCGTGGCAAGGTCTTTATTCAGGAGGGCTTTGCATTCTGCTTCGGTATACGTTTTACCGGGCATGATGTCTTTTCCGGTGTGTCCGTGACATACAGTCCATACGCCAACGATATCTTTGTATGGTATGTAGCTGACACCTTCCAGACCATCGTTACCACCTGGACCAGTGATGAGCACAGACGCTATGGCAACAGCCCCACCACCAATAGCAGCTGCAACAGCCTTGCGTAATGACGGCGACATTATTCACCTCTCGCAGCCTTACGCTTATCTTCTTTAATCTTGAAATAAAGGTTTGTCAGATACGTCAGCAGGCCAAACAGCAGACTTCCCAGCACACCTATTGCCACCCACTGGGACGGAGAGACTTTGTCCAGCAGCTGCAGTAACCAGTATCCCGTCCCCACCGCTGACGTGGTGTATGACACACCTGTTGTGATTTTTTCCATCTGATGTATGTCTCCGTCACCGCCGACAGAAAATGAAAGTAAAGGAAAACAAAAAGCCGCCAGTGTCACCCACTGACGGCCAACGCCGGGAGCCGTGATTATGGCATTCAGGCTCTGCTAAAAATGCCAGATAACATTCCGGCCTCCCCTGATTCAGGTTATAAATGACACAATATCTTGACAACATCCGTCACTGTCTGTCAGAAAATGTACTGCCATATAGAAGCAACATGTGAAGTACATCTATCCTTTTGAGCCAGCCCCTCTCCACCGAAAGTCAGTGCTGGCTGTTTTTTTCCTTAATAAGGCATCTGTAACTGAAACAATCCGCATATTGATAATATATTGACAGGCATCATTGCTGTCTGTGAAAAATAAGTCTCTACAAACATATAAGGCCTTTTAGCCAGCGTCTTCTTTTTCAGGTCAGTCGCTGGCTTTTTTTATTATGCTGCCGGTGCATTTATCTCCAGCATCAGACTTTCTATCTCAACGCCATACGCTGCATTTTTTGTAACATCCGTCAGCGTCAGCGCATTCAGTCCCAGTGTCAGACTGTCTTTTATAACCTGGAATGCCGGGCCAGCCACTCCATTCAGTTTCGGAGTAACCGTGGCACTGCCGGCGGTGAACACCAGCTCCAGCGTCTGCCAGTCGTTACCGTAATCGCCGAACTCCCCCAGCTTCGTGTTTCCGGCTTTCCTGTGATGCATCAGATTCACTCTGCCGTCAGTGGTCTGAGTGAAGTACGACATCAGGAACGGATTACCGGTACCCGTCATCGCCACACCATCAGGAACGGGAGCATCCGTATACAGATAAATCCCCAGCCCGAACTGATTGTTGGTCAGTGCGCCTGACAGGCGGAACTTACAGGTCAGTCTGCCGCCCTGTGTCAGCAGGGTAATTGCGTCATCCACCGGATGCGTCAGGGACCAGGTTTTATTGCTCTGCTTGGTGATCTTAAATACACCATCTGACAACTGAATTCCGCCATCCTTAATGCTCCAGCCCTGCGCAGCAGCCTCTCCGGCTGCCGGCAGCAGGGAGATTGTGCGAACGGACGTATCTGCAGACGGACCCGATGGCGTGTTGCCGCCGGGCGAGGGTTTGATTTCCGGTGCCTTACCACTGATGAAGGCTGAGGTGCGCCCGGCTGCGTTCAGAATAGCGGTTGCCAGACGATCCGGAATAATGCTCCTGCGCGCCCATGAACTGAAATGTGTCGGGCGGTTTGATGATACCTGGTTTCCATTCGTTCTCGATGCCGCACCGTAATATCCTGATGCCGGAATATCCGGATCTTCTGCCGGCGCGTTAGTGGCGGTATTGACGCCGTTACCGTCTGTCATGAAGGGCACAAAATAAACGCCCTCACTCTCCCTGTTTTTATACCCGCCGTACACGGTGTCGTACTGGGTAGCGTATGTATTTTTCCAGTAATACGTCGTGTCACCACAAACCCACGGCACATCTGCAGCACTGCCACCATGGCACTGCGCGTTAAACACGGAGAGGTCAGCACGAAACTGTGTCAGCATGGCTGTAAACAGCGCAGGTTGCTGTGCGTGGGTGGCGGCGCTCATGTCAAACTCACCCTGCATCCAGCAGACGGCCAGCAGAACGTTTTTGGGATTTTTCTGCAATGCCGCTTTTGTGCGGGAAATCAGATCCTGATATAACGGCTTGCCCACCCCCCAGCGTGCCGAATCCTGACTGGCCCCCGTGGACTCGCTGAATGTCCCCTCCGCGCCCTGGGTAAATGCCGAACCACCACGACAGCATGGTACCAGCAGGATCCCCGCGTTATTCGGGATATACGGGAGCAGTTTTTTGGCAATATGTAAACCCTGGCCGACACAGCCGTACTGCCCTTTGCTCAGGTCAGCCCTCGGATGATTCAGCGTACTCATATCCTGCACATCATGCAGACAGTGGTCAGCCGGAATAATATCGTTATATCTGCAGGCAGCCCCGCCCGGCGTCACTGTACTGCGGCGCGCCAGCTGTTTAATGCGCGGATCCGGAGCATCGTATGAATCCGGCAGCGGAAGCCCTTCACCGTAAGCCATGGCATTGGACTGCCCGGCCAGTACGATGACGTAGTACCAATCCGGCTCAGATGAAGGGCCGACCTGTGGCTCTCCTTCAATAGCCACCGCCTGCATCAGTGTGTACGGCGTAATGGCAACCGGTCCGCCGTATGGCTGCCAGCCCTCTTTCAGTTTGTGTGTCAGCTTTTCCGCAAGGTCTGACGGCGACGCCGCCCTGACAACATCGTAATGTTTAATCGACATCGAATTTCTCCCGTGTACAGGAACAGAGTTAAAAAGCCGGAACCGGAATCAAATCACAGGATGACCATCTGCCAGTGGCAGGTCATAAAAAAAAGCTGCGCAATGCGCAGCCAGAACTCACAAGGAAAATGATAAAAGGAATAACACTAGTGATGTACGCATGGCGCCTCCCGCTAAGTTCTGCAATGATCAAACAGAACTCGCTACGTGCCCTTAAAACTCGATCATTTAGCCCCTCCAAGGAGGATTCACCATGCGGTTGATTTTTTAATAAACAGTAAACAAAAAAGTCAAGAATTATTCATTCTGTTTTTTCATCATCGGCCACAGCAATACCACAATGCCGCAGACCAGAGCGCCATCAGTCAGTACCAACATTATCCTGCTGGTGAAATCCATCATCACCATCACTAAAAGCAGGATCACAACAGCAAGCAGACACAGTTTATAAAACAATGTTCAGAAAACGCATTCAGCATGCCTAAGGTTCTATTCCTACGAATAGCCAACTTGCAACTTAAAATATTATTTATGCAGCCAATTAAATTCTGGTCCTTACAATATCAACCTGAAGATTCTTATCTTGTGCTGATTGATAAATGACAAACCTTTTACTACCTGCATTGAAAGAAGTAGACAAAACCAGACAATTATCATAACGAGCAAGAACATAATACCAAGCATCATTATAATTAATCATTTCATATTCTTTCTTAAACTGTGGTTTGTAATATCCTGTCAGAAATGAAAAAAGCCAAAAATATGCCACAAAAGCAATCATCACAATCTCAAAAAAATGTTTTTTTATAAATGGCTTATCATAGAAGCATGATACCGATAAAAATCGCCCATAAGATCTTATCGAAATTGTAACTGCCAGCGCAATCGCTGCTGACAGTAGCAAAAGAGGTAACTGAATCTTCTGTCTCAATATAGAAAACTCAATAATTGCCGGCACAAACAATAATTCCACAGCAAAATAAAGGCGAAATACATTTAGCTCCTGCATAGAATGTTTTCTTTTCACAGCGAAAAAGAATACAACACCAATACCCCAACCGATAAGAAATATAGCAATGACGATAACTGCAAAAAATAAACTTCTGGCAACATCATCAACACCTGCACCTACAATCCACCATGGGAAGCCGTAGTAAAAAGAAGTACCCCAGCCATAGAAATAAGCACTCCCCCATCCAAGGCATCCCATGTAGGCTATAAAAAGTGAAGAACTCCTGAGCAGTGCACCATCCTTCATAACCACCTCTATACAAGATGATAACATTGGCTTACAACTCATAACAAAAGCAATTCAATGCCGTCAAGAGGTTACAGGCTAAAAAACCTCTATTACATTGCAGTCAGCATGTTTACTACACAAATACAATTCAGAGCATAAAAACTACTCGGCGGCAGGTTATTGAGACTCATCAATGACAGGTAAAAAACGCCCATTATTGGTGTCAAGCTTACCCCAAATTATTCAAAAAGTCAATGTTATGCCGTTAATATGTTGCCATCCGTGGCAATCATGGCGCTAACGTGTGATCGCATTCAAAATGTTGTCTGCGATTGACTCTTCCTTGTGGCATTGCACAACCAGAGCGTCATACAGCGGCTTAACAGTGCGTGACCAAGTGGGTTGGGTAAGGTTTGGGATTAGCATCGTCACAGCGCGATATGCGGCGCTTGCTGGCATTCTTGAATAACCGACGCCTTTACATCTTCCACACTCTTTCTCAGCAACTATCCCCCACTGCTCTGTTTTGGCTATATCAACCGCACGGCCTGTACCGTGGCAATCTCTGCATCTTGCGCCCGGCGTAGCGGCACTACGGCAATAATCCGCATAAGCGAATGTTGCGAGCACTTGCAGTACCTTTGCCTTAGTATTTCCTTCAAGCTTTGCCACGCCACGGTATTTCCCCGATACCTTGTGTGCAAATTGCATCAGATAGTTGATAGCCTTTTGTTTATCGTTCTGGCTGAGTTCGTGCTTACCACAGAATACAGCCATTCCGAATCCGGCTTGTGATTGCGCCATCCCCATAGCAGCCATCACATCAGTACCGGAAAGAGAGTCAGAAGCCGTAGCCCGTGGTGAGTCGCTCATCATCGGGCTTTTTGGCGAATGAAATTTAGCTACGCTTTCGAGTCTCATCGTCTTCCCTTTTTGCCTGGCGTTACCATCAGGACGCCGTTAATTATTACGTGACGCTCACCTTTGCTGTCTCGGTTGTACTTGAGCACTGTTCCTCTTGCGCAGGAAAGCATCCTCGCCACTTCGGTCTGATTGCCTCGTGTCTGGATAAGAAGCTCTGGTATCGTTTGAATTGTGGTGTTCATGCGCTCTCCAGTTCGGTGATTTTTATTCCAAGCCTTCCGCCTGGTACTTTCACACCACGAATTACGCGAATGTCATCGAATTGCTCGTCGTCTTCCGCAAATCCGGCGTGGATAAGGGAGTCGAGTAAACCTTTCAGGATGTTGTCGAGGTCGCGGCGGCGGGAGTCTGGAACGTCTGCGATGACTTTGATGCGGAGTCGTGATTTGGTGAAAATGTCTAACTTGAGTTGGCGGATTATTTGCTGTACATCTTTTCGGTATTTCTGGCCTTTATCGCTGATGTAGTATTGGCTTCCCCGTCTTCGCCAGTAGGTATTCAGCGACGGCGGGTATGGAAGCACAAACTGATATTCGTTCATGGCTTAATCTTCCCCTCCTTCAGCAGTATCGCCTGCGTCCTGATCACACCTTCGAGGTGGTAAAGTCTGGCGCCTTTGTTGTCGAGATTATGGGGGCGCCGGTCGATTTCATCGTGACACGCGCTACAAGCCCATGCACCGCTCAGGTCGTCAGGCTTCATTCCCGTTCCGCAAATTCCAGCCATCCGGTAATGTGCCAGAACTGTAGTTTCAGGGTTGCCATTGCATACGCCGTAAATACGTACCTGGCATTCTCTGCCGCGAGCTTCTTTGCGTAGGTTAGCCATTAAGCAGCCTCCCCTGTTACTTTCAGCATTCCGTTATCGAGCAGCTTTCTGGTCAGCCACTGTTGACCACGCCCGGTGATTTTTGTGGTGAACGATATCTGTATTCCGTGATTTGTGTTGACCGCTGTTTCTTTCACTGTGAAATAGCCGCGATCCATATATTCCTGCATTGGCACATTGCGCCGGGAACCTGAAGCAATAAGGATTTTGTGATCGCGCATCCACGCAAACAGTTTGTTTGGACCAATTCCAACAACCTTTGCAAAGTTTCCAATCAAAATTCCGCTGGCCTCGCCAACGCGATCGGCAAAATCAACTTTAGGTGCTGCGAGAGCAAGCTGTTTCTCCAGTTCAGCCTTCTGGTCTTCAAGGTCAGCCGCGAGGCGCAATGCTTCAGAGAAGGTTTGTGGGATTTTCGCGGTTGCCCCTTCGAGTTCTCGCCAGCGGTCAACAAGGCGAGCGGTGAACTCTGGCGACAACTGGGCGACGACAATGATACTATCGCGCTTACCTTGTTCGCCTTCGAATATATACACGCTTGTGAATTTGTTAGGGCTAATTGTTTGTTTATTTTCAACTTTTTGCATTGGAGGAAGTTGAATCACCCCACGCTTTGCCAGACGTTCTATTGATATTCTGACATTACCGTGTTGGCTTCCCACCAACTCAGCGATTTCAATGCTTGTCATTTTGATGGCATTGTTATTTATCAGCTCATTCATTGTCATGTCCTCTCACATTGAAAATTCAGCAATAAAAAACCCAGCCGAAGCTGGGTTTGTTAAGTTGTCAATTGTCAGTAGCGATGCAGTGAAGGCGGCAACTCTTTGTTCTTAAGCCTTTCCCATGCCAGAAGGTTCGTCGGCCCGTCAGGCTCATAAATATCTATATCCCGCGTGTGATTAATTAAAACGCCCCTCGCCCTCCCGATGATATACGAGAACTCATAGCCGTAGTCGTGGCATATGCCGGAATAGCCAGACTGAATCAGTTTTAATGCGGGATACAACTCACGGAACAATGCCTGTGAGCGGTTGGCATAATCCCACAGCCATACAAGGCTGTCTGTTTCTTTTGCGGAAAGCCCGTTGAGCTTCTTCTCTTGTTTGCCAGTATTTTTCTTGCACTGCCTGAAATAGCAGTCTTCCAGTTTTTCGAACACATCCCACGCCTGATCGGTTTCGAGCATTTTGGCGTGACGGGCTGCGCCGCGTTCTGTCCAGAGGATGAGGGAGCGGGTTTTGGGAGAGATGGGATTTTGTGACTTACTTAAAGTAAGTCGCAAATTTTTTAATTCTTCACCCACTGCTTTAAAAAAGTGCTTTCCTTCGACAAAACGCTCTTTATTTCTGGTGAAGTTAACCTGGATATTCAGAATTTCTGTGTCATAAAGCTGCGCCAAAAGTTCGGTGGTGATAACAGGAATCTGGTTATGGGTGATCGGGGAGAGAGTTTCAACAGAGATTTGAGTTGTCATAATGACGCCCTCGAGTGGTTTCTAAATAACTCACCACCGACGACGCCAATCGTCTGGTGGTGAACTGTGCAGGGTTGGCGTAACCGGGAAACCGACCGGCGCGGATCTCTCCGCCCCCACACAGCCCACCATAATTCAGATGTGCGCGTGCATTCGACAATAAAAAAACACGCTCGCGGCGTGTGTCTGTCGCGGTCTCTATCCGGGACGCCAATCCCGACGCCAGATTTTGCTGGCGTGCTGGGAATATAGCCCCGGATAAATCATCGCGTCAATCCCCTTATTTCCTCGCACGATGTCTTAGCCACCGGATATCCCACAGGTGAGCTGTGTAATTGAAGGTTTTTACGTCAGATTCTTTTGGGATTGGCTTGCGTTTATTTCTGGAGCGTTTCGTTGGAAGGTATTTGCAGTTTTCGCAGATGATGTCGGTGAAACTTCGTCGCTGTCGCCTCATGCCGCCCTCCTGACGCCCTGCCCGATCGCCATCAATGCCGCTTTGGATACGGTAGTAAACATCCGTCGAGGACTGATGAACGGTCGCCAAATCAGCAGCATGGAGCCTTTGCTGTTTCCCTTCTTCTCCAGCCCTGTCGATGGTTCGATAAAATTAATCCGTCCATCAGTGATAATGCGAACTTCGTCGACACTCTCCAGAGCCTTGCTGAACCATCCGACTGACATATCCTCTGGCACAAGCATAACTACCGTCTGTCGCTGTTGTATGCACTGCTCAGCGACTTTTTCCACCCACGGCCTGATATTGCTGTACGGTGGGTTATTCCAGATTGCACCGTGGCTTACCCACTCAGAATTGAGCGCGTCGTCGGCCTCAGTTAGCCAGTGAGCACACAGAGCATTTTTGTCGCTCGCTGCCGAATCCAGCCAGAATCCAAACTCAATATCCAGTGCATCAAAAAGCCAAAGCGGCGTTTGCCAGCAGTCCTTGTCGTGTGCTGGCGTATTTGATTTGATAGTCATGCAGCCCGATCTCCCCATCTCGCTTTCCACTCCAGAGCCAGTCTCGCTTCGTCTGACCACTTAACGCCACGCTCTGTACCGAATGCCTGTATAAGCTCTAATAGCTCCGCAAATTCGCTTACACGCATCCTGCTGGTTGACTGGCCTATTACCACAAAGCCATTCCCGGCAAGGTTAGGAACAACATCCTGCTGCTTTAATGCTGCGGTAAACACACACTTCCAGCTTTCTGCATCCAGCCAGCGACCATGCCATTCAACCTGACGAGAGACGTCACCAAGGCAAGCCCAAAGCTTTCGATTCTGGTCTAAGCTGCGGTTGCGTTCCTGAATGGTTACTACGATTGGTTTGGTTGGGTCTGGAAGAATTTGCTGTACCGCGTGAATAGCGTTTTGCTGATGTGCTGGAGATCGAATTTCAAAGGTTAGTTTTTTCATGACTTCCCTCTCCCCCAAATAAAAAGGCCTGCGATTACCAGCAGGCCTGTTATTAGCTCAGTGATGTAGATGGTCATCTTTTAACTCCATATACCGCCAATACCCGTTTCATCGCGGCACTCTGGCGACACTCCTTAAAAATCAGGTTCGTGCTCATCTTTCCTTCCCGTTCTTCCCTGGTAGCAAACCGGTAATACACCGTTCGCCAGACCTTACCTTCGATAACCAGAAGACCTGCCCGTGCCATTTTAGCCGCGGCCTGATTTATGCTGGTTACTGTTGCGCCTGTTAGCGCGGCAACGTCCGGCGCACAGAAGCTATTATGCGTCCCCAGGTAATGAATAATTGCCTCTTTGCCCGTCATACACTTGCTCCTTTCAGTCCGAACTTAGCTTTGATTTCTGCGATCTTCGCCAGAGCCTGTACACGATTTAGAGGTCTACCGCCCATGACAGGAAGTTGTTTTACTGGTTCAGGGATCGCCTCACCACGGTTAATTCTCGCAGTCATATGGACAAGCTCATCTGCGGCCTTACGGCGTAATTCCGCATCAGTAAGCGCATTGGCCCGCATGTTCTGATACAGGTTGGTAACCAGCCAGTAGTGCGCGTTTGATTTCCACGGATAAGACTCCGCATCCGGATACAGGCCTCGCTTCCGGCAATACTCGTAAACCATATCAACCAGCTCGCTGACGTTTGGCAGTCCGGCGATAACGGATGCTTCTTCCCGGCACCATGCAACAAACTGCCCGGGTGATGGCAGAAATGGTCGATTCTGCCGACGGGCTACGCGCATTCCTGCGTTAACCTGTTCCATTGTGGTGATCCCGTTTTCCCGGAAAGCCAGAACCCACTGGCGGCGGATTTCGTTCAGTTCGTTCTGGTCACGGTTAGCCAGACTCGCCGGGAAAGTTGCCAGTAACTGGCTGAACACACCGTTGATGATCTGCGCTACCTGCTGTACCTGCGGCTTTTCGTCGTACTGTTCCGGCATGTTGTTGGCGATCCGACGCATCTGCTCACGGTCAAAGTTAACCATCTGTGCGGCGATGTTTTTCATAAATCCACCCCGTAAATCCAGTCAGTGTTTGTCAGGTCGAGTTTTGGTTTTCCGGCTGTCACGCCTGCCTGTTGCTTGTTACGGTTGATTTCGAGCTGGGTCCACTTGTCGCGGAGCTTGGCCGGACTTAGCACGTTACCGGACCAGAAGTTGTCCTGGCATGCCCAGCGGAACAGCACGCACATGTCGCGGTGGTTACGTCCGTCACGTTCACGCATCAGGCGGATATCGTTAGCCCACCCTGCAAAATTCGGTTTTCTGGCTGATGGCGCGATGGTCTTCACCATGTCAAACATCCACTCTGCGGCGGTCAGGTCTTCTGCTGTCCCCCACTTGCTGCCACTCTGAATTGCAGCATCCGGTTTAACCACAGAAAGATCGTTTTCTGGCTGGTCAGAGGATTCGCCAGAATTCTCGGACGAATAATCTTTTCTTTTTTCTTTTGTAATAGTGTCTTTTGTGTCCCCCTGTTTTGAGGGATAGCAATCCCCCAATTTGAGGGATGTTTTATCCCTCGTTTTAGGGGATTTTCCCTCGTTTTGAGGGATGCACCATTCTGAGATGTTTTTGTTTGGTCCAAACATGCCGCCTTGCTGCTTGATAATATTCATTCTGACGAGTTCTAACTTGGCTTCATTGCACCGTTTGACAGGTAACTTTGTAATCTCGCTAAGTTGAGAATCGGTGATTCTGTCCATTGGTTTATTCCACCCATAGGTTTTACGCAGAATGGCAAGCAGCACTTTAAACTGTCGCTTGGTCAGATCTGCGCCTGAATAAGCCTCAAGCAGCATATTTGATAGTCTGGCGTAACCATCATCGAGATCTGCCACATTACGCTCCTGTCCGGCAAAGTTACCTCTGCCGAAGTTGAGTATTTTTGCTGTATTTGTCATAATGACTCCTGTGGATTGATCCAGTAATGACCTCAGAATTCCATCTGGATTTGTTCAGAACGCTCGGTTGCCGCCGGGCGTTTTTTCTTTGTGATTTCATCAGGCGCATACTTAAAAGCCCTACTAATCGGACTGATGTCTGATGCCATTCCGAAAGCACACAAGACCGAAGCAATAAACCTCCAGTCTGTTCTGCTTATCTTCGATTCATGACAGCCAATCATCTTTGCCAGACCGCGCTGGGTAAGCGTTGACAGGTTGATGAGTAAATCTGTTTCTGCGCGATCAACGTCGCGCTGTGATAGTTTGCTGTAACTTGTTTGTGTCATTTCTTACTATTCCCATAGGTAAATAATCACTAACACTCATCTTTCGATGAGTGCTTAATTAGTTACCGCGTTGTCGGCGGTGCAGATTGATAAAGAGCGGTGTTACTTATGCAGCCAGAAGGTTCTTTTTGCTTATTTCAAGCATTTCGCTTGCTTGATATTTGCCACCAGAAATCTCTTCGATTTTTGATGCGTATTTAGTTTTCCCAAAAAACTCAGTCTTAGGGAGGAAGCCGTTTTTGAGCCACTTATAGACAGCCCTTTCGCTAACTCCACAAGCCTTCGCAACTTCAGGGATGCCGACACCTTTAATCGGCTCATCAAGATTTTGCATAGGAATACCCTTTTTCGTACTTTCAGTACGCATCATGATTGAACTGAAAGTTTTTGCAAGAGCTTTAGTATCGTACTCATGGTTCAGAATGAAAAAGTGCGCAAAGAATTCGCCCAGCGGCTAGCGCAAGCCTGTAAAGAAGCTGGTCTTGATGAACATGGTAGGGGAATGGCCATAGCCCGTGCCCTTTCTCTTTCGTCCAAAGGCGTTAGCAAATGGTTTAATGCTGAGTCTTTACCACGCCAGGAAAAAATGAATGCGCTTGCGAAATTTCTAAACGTTGATGTTGTTTGGCTTCAGCACGGCACTTCGTTAAATGGAGCGAATGATGAAGATACTTTTTCAATTGTTGGCAAATTAAAAAAAGGGTTAGTGCGCGTGGTTGGTGAGGCAATTCTTGGTGTTGATGGTGCCATCGAGATGACCGAAGAGCGCGATGGGTGGCTCAAGATTTATAGCGATGATCCAGATGCCTTTGGTCTTCGTGTAAAAGGAGACAGCATGTGGCCCAGAATTAAATCAGGAGAATATGTACTCATTGAGCCTAACACCAAAGTATTCCCAGGTGATGAAGTGTTTGTCAGAACCATTGAAGGGCACAACATGATCAAGGTTCTTGGCTATGACAGAGACGGAGAATACCAATTTACAAGCATCAATCAAGACCACAGGCCAATAACGTTGCCTTATCATCAAGTAGCAAAGGTGGAGTATGTGGCTGGTATTTTGAAGCAATCTCGCCACCTAGATGACATCGAGGCAAGGGAATGGATTAAAAGTTCGTGACTTCATCGTCACATAGCTGGTAACCAATGGCCTGAAGAGACGTTTGGGTGACAAGAAGCATAGGTATTAACAATAACTTTCATGGTGATACGAATCAGTGGCTAAAAAAGGCGACTTTAAGCCTACCCAGAAAGAGGTTGACCAAGCTATTACTCGCTTGAAAAAAGTAACTTTTAGCGGAGTTTCGTGGACCGGAAGTGAGGGACGAACCCCAATCTGGTTTAAATTGGATCTCAAAGCTTTTGATGAAATTGGCAACCCAATCACAGGCATAAGATTTATGCTTCACTGGCGTTCTCCTATCGTTGAAGGGGTGGATATAGTGAAGCTTTCATTTGTGATGTTTCTTCATGACAGGCGCATTTACGCGCTTGACCCGTACCCTGCGCATAACAAGTCACACCGTAATAAATCTATAGTGCACCATCCAGATTTTGTTGAGGTGGCTCGAGGTCCTCACTATCACATGTACTTCGAATCAGCTGGGGAAGAAATTGCACTCAAGCTTGAAACGAACATCAAGCCAGATGATTTTTTTGGCTACTGGAATTATTTTTGCGAGGCGCTTAATATCATATATGAAGGCAGCCCACCTTTACCGAATCAAGATAAATCAGGTCAGCTATCATGGGAAATGTAACGTGTTCAACAGTCATATCTAAGCTCGGGTTTGAATGCCACCCAATGAGCGACACGTTGCTGCGCGTTATTAGTCCCTTCACATACTACGATGATTGTGAGCAGATAAGCGTATTCGTTCAAGAGATGAGTGGTCAGTATAGGGTTACAGACTACTGCGATACATTGATGAATATTGAATCACGCGGCATCCACCTGACTAAAAAGAAAATTGATCTGATCAGGTCATCACTCGCTTCGCAAGGAATTTCATTAAATGACTCTGGAGAGATATCTGCGTGGGCAGATGAGTCGTCCGTTGGACAGGTAACTGCAAATGTTATTCGTGGTGGGATTCTTGCATCCGCCCAAACTGCTGATTGGTATGCTGAGGTCAAAGACGATAAGTTCGAAAAATGTGTAATCAGTTACTTAAAATCAGCAGGGCTTGGGAAGCGACTAGCCTTAAAGGAAAAAGTGAAAGGTATTAGTGGGCATAACATTACTGTTCCGTTAACGCTAAGGAATGAGTCTCGACTAATACCACCAAAACGCGGGTTTACGGTAAGCCTTGCCAGCAGTAAAGGATGGAATACTGCCCACTCAACAGTTGGGAAGATTGTTGACTTAAGTCAGGTCGTTCCTGACATAAACAATAGATTTGTAATAGTTGACAGCGATGGGTTAACACCTGAGCTACAGCAACTATCACTACTATTTAATGATACCGCACGAGTGTTGCCATTCCATACCAGAGACTCTTGGATTGACTCTCTGGTAGCCTAGAAAAACCCGGCCTCTGCGCCGGGTTTTCTTTACCTCACGTTCGCCTCCCCTATTTAACATCCGCATATGTGCTAACCCACGAACTAACACGCCAGCAATACAGTCCTTTCTCCCCTACAGACCAATCTTCAATCTTTGCAAAAATAAATTTCATTACATATCAAAAACTTATCTAATAAAATTAATGAGTTGCAAAATTTCGTACTTGTAGTTCTTGATAATATCGAACTATTAGTTCATTATTATCGCCATCAGCAGGATGCTGGCAGCCAAACGGAACAGATTGGCAGGCTCTTTAACTTCGATGGGGCGCTGACAAAGCGCAAACAGATACCAAACGAGATGGATTTGGCGGTGATGTGAATTGCAGCTGCAACGACAGCAACCAGAAGATCAGCATCTGGCACATCACCCCCAAAGCCATTTCACATGAGGAAAACATCATGACGGTAATCGTGTACGGGAAATCAACATTTGCAGGAAATGCCAAAACTCGCCGTCATGAGCGGCGCAGAAAGCTGGCTATCGAGCGTGATGCTATATGCAACATCATCGATTCGATCTTCGGCACAGACAGTGAGGAACCTGTTCAGGAAGCCCCGAGAAAACGTTTAAGCCTTTCTGAAAAAGCAATATCACTCGGAAGCCTTCGCTGCCAGAAGGCAGAAGAAGTCGAGCGTAAACAGAACCGTATTTACTACCGCAAGCCACGCAGTGAAATGGGTGTGACTTGTGTTGGTCGCCAGAAAATGAAATTAGGCAGCAAACCACTTATTTGAGAGGAATTAATATGTCATCAATCCGCTTAACTACGAGAATGAAAGAGGAAATCGCTCGTAACGCTTTAATTAAGTCTGGGGTTTTCACTGAACTTGAAGAAGTAACAAAGTTAAAGAACCAGCTTGCACTTGACGCCAGAGTTATTGCGTTTGGCGGTAAAAAGAAAACTGAGGAAGTGGATCAGTTATCATCCAAGTTAGTAGCTATAAGTGAAGAACTTGAAAAACTGGGATGTTCATTTTACTCATACGATGTTCGTTCTACATCAATTTATCTGACTGTATCTGGCAGAAGGGTTGGATGGCATTCATATGGGAAAGACGGCAACGGCGAAGATATATTGCTCCCTACTCCGACCAAAGATAAATGCATGTTTGACGCAGAACACGAAATAACAAAAAGGTTTGATGAAATCTGCGCATTGCAACAAAACCTTGAAGCCTTGAAAAAGGATATCGAATCAAATGTATGGGCTGCTTTGAACTCAGTCACAACAGTTAAGCGACTTATTGAAGTTTGGCCTGAAAGCAAAGAATTGCTACCAAAAGAAGCAGATAAAGCAAGTACAGCACTTCCTGCTTTACGGGTAGAAGATTTGAATAAGATGATTGGACTTCCTTCCGAGGTGTCACGAACGGTGCAATAGTGATCCACACCCAACGCCTGAAATCAGATCCAGGG
>ERZ773164.1314-NODE-1314-length-25353-cov-9.801210_pt1 | contig 25353 bp, 15 predicted proteins | sample MGYA00511917_ERZ773164 | MGnify/ENA primary metagenome ERZ773164 (study PRJEB29015, sample SAMEA2737847) | human gut metagenome | biome: human gut; feature: human-associated habitat; material: faeces | place: China | collected 2012 ...
GGAATTATGCGATGGGCTTTCTACGAAGCACTAAAGCAACAGTACGAACCTGTTGCTTTAGTGCATAACACATACGGATATATCACGAAACATACGCGAATTGAGCATAACTTACCAAAAGAGCACTATGTTGACGCAAGGTGTATCAGCGGAAATCCGGATGCATTTCCAAGCGGTGAGTATTACTATCAGAAAAAAGTTCGTTGTCATAACCGCCAGATTCACAAATTGACAATTCTGAAAGGTGGAATACGGAAACAGAATCAAGCCACATATCTGGTAAAAGGCTACCGGTTATTCGATAAGGTATCCTATCAGAGAAAAGAATATTTCGTTTTCGGACGACGGAAAAGTGGATTTTTTGATATACGGACGTTATCTGGAAAACAAGTAAACAAAGGTAGTTTGAGTTGTAAGAAACTGAAGTTCATTGCAACGAGAATGTATTATTTAATAGAAAGGAGAGCCGTCTGACGACGGGCGCATTCCTCCCGCGACCTAAGAGGTCGAGGTATCCTGCGCTATTTTATGATGAACGAAGAAAACTATGGATCCCTGGTCAAAAAGCTGCGCATTCAGGCTGGGCTAACCCAAAATCAGGTAGCTGTTTCTCTTGGAGTCACTCCCGGCTATATCAGCAATGTAGAAAACAACCGAACCGCAATGTCACTTCGAATACTAACCTATTATGCCCGTCTGGTTGGCCGCTCACTAGATTCCCTTGTTGGTGAGTTGGAACCAGAATACGCAGATACTGCATTGGACCGAAAACTTCAACAAACTATTTCCAAATTGGATACTCCAACAAAGGAAAAACTCTTAAAAACCATTGAACTTTGGTCTGAATAATACAGAAAAAGCGCCGGGAGCATTTCGCTCCCAGGCGCTTTCTCTGTACTTCTTATGGCTGAAAACGATTCCATTACTTATCGTCTTCGCGTTTCTTGCTGACTGCCACGAATGCTGCGAGCATCATGCTGGACAGGAAGAGTACCAGTCCGCTTGCTCCACTCTGACCGGTCTTCGGAAGTGCCGCTAACGGAACGTCCTCATCGTCGATCACAAGCAGATCAGCTGCTCCATCTTCGTTCGGCAGGTTTGCTAACGGAACTGCATCCGGGTCAATGGTTACGGTTGTTGCTCCCGGGCCGCCGGACGGTGTAGAACCGTTGTCTCTCGGGCCAGAAGAACTTCCGCCGCCACCGCCAGAGGAGCTTCCGCCACCTCCGCCGCCATTGCCGCCGCCATTACTGTTGGCAGCCCACTGTGCGGTGTAAACAATGTCACCAGTTACTTTGGATTCGATGGTCTTATCCCAACCAGTGAATCTGTAGTTGCCATTTGCAGTCTTGTCACCGCTGAATCCCGGAGTCTGATTTCCGTAAGATACGGTGTAGGTCTGAGACTTGAAGGAACCATGATCACCAGGTGCATAAGTTACCTTAAATACCTGTTTGTAGTAAACCTTCAGTACCAGGCTGTTGTCACTAGCGATTGTACCGCTCAGTACATTTGCTGCGTTCTGATCGAATACATAGCCGCTGGTCGGCAGATAATCCTCTGCCTTTACAGTTGCCTGAGTATCGGTTACGCCAGTCATCGGAATGCTCTTACTCGGAACAGATGAATACTTGCCCTCATGCTCGTAATAAACTTCTACTTTGTAAGTAGTTGCGTCACTTGCGATGAAATGAGCAGTAAATTTTGTATCCTTGGTAAATCCGGCATTCCTGATTTCATCTACATCTGCGAACTCTGCATTGGTTGCACTGTAGCGCTGAAGCACTCTGCTCAGTACAGCTACAATGTTCTTAGAAGCTTCTGCTAGATTATCAGAAGTCCAGTTCACGAAATTGTAACCGCTATCCGGTGTTGCTGTAACAGCTGCATTCGGGTAAGCCGGAGCAGTTGTACTGAATTTCTTGTCACCTTCATATCTGGTTACAACTTCCTTCACAGTTCCGGTAACAACACCATGATCTTCTGCAACGTAGGTGAATACTACCTGGTATTTATCCGGGATTCCATCTGGTTTCTCCGGATCCTGCTCACCAATCTCGTCTAATGCATAGTAAACATCAACCGTATTTTGTCCTGAATCAATCGTAACTATTGCTCCACCGTCTTCACCTAACGTATTTCCTAATACGACTTTATCCAGTACGAAATTATGGTCAACTCCATCAATCTTATGTGTCTTCGGTGAAGTATAGTCATATGGAATTACAGATTCGAACTTAGCAAAAACATTCTTCACCGAATCATCTGTATCAATTTTTTTACCTTTTGCATCTTCATAATGATATGTCACGCTGTACAGGAAGTCCATTCGTTCGTATACAATGTTTACGACATTGTCTTTTTCTATCTCTGTGATCACGGTTGTTCCAGAAACAGTGCCTTCTTTTTTATAGCCACTCGGACAATAATCACCATTCGTAAATCGAATCGTATCTCCTAAAGTACCTGTACCCGGAATTGACTTCAACAGATTGGAGGCTTTCATATCATCTTTGTAATAATTGATGGTATACGGAATATCTTTTCGTCTCGGCAATACTACACAGATAATATTATCATTGATTCCAATTTTATCCAGACTGTGTGCTGTATCAATCGTGCCAGTTGCCTGATAGCCAAGCGGTACAAGGTCACTTGCAAGAGTCTTTTCAACTGTTAATGCACTCAGAGGCGTATTATAAACTGCATTCGGATATTCTCTATCTGCCAAAGCAATATGATTTCCATCTGATACGCTGTCTTTATAATATTTGACTGTATATTTCAGATCTGCACGCTTTGTCAAATAAACTCGAATAATATTTTGTTCTGAGTTTGCACCGATTTTCTCAATACTCTTTGAGAAATCGACCGTACCTGTAACTACGTAACCCTCCGGTCTGAGACTTTCAAGTTCTATCTCAGTTGCATAACTTAAATCCGCAATTGGTGTTTCAAAAGTTACACCATCTGAATATAACTTATCTGCTCCATCAATGTAATTGCCGTCCGCAACACTGTCTTTATAGAACTTAACCCTATAGGTCAAATTCGTGAGTCTCGGTAATACCACTTTAATAATGTTCGCCGTAGAATCTTCAGTAATTTCTGTGATACTGGATGGGTCGATTGTACCAGTCGCCTGGTAACCTTCCGGTGCCTTTCCATTTGCAATTGTTGTGCTGATTCCCAATTCACTGACTGGTGTTTTGTATGTTGCATTTTTCCCAACTACATCAGCATCAGCAATATGATTATCCGGGTTCACATTATCTTTATAAAACTGAACTGTATATTCCAGATCATTTCGCTTATGCAAGACCAAACTGATTACATTATTTTCCGGTTCCTCTGTAATCGATGCAAGACTATGATCTACATCTAATACACCTTTTGCCTGATAACCAGACGGAACATCTGACTCCTTCAAAGTGTCTTCATATTTCAGATCTGCTAACAGAGTGCCATATGTTACCTTGGTATATGGTGCAGATGTAAAGCAAAGGTTTTCATCTGCTACAGCATCCTTGTAAAATTTCACTACATAGGATAAATCAGATTTCTTTGTCAAAATAACGACTACTGTAGTTCCATCTACACCAAGTTTTTCAAAACTATGATCTGAATCAATCGTTCCCTCTGCATTATATCCCTGAGGACACTTTGCAGAATCAATTACAGTACTAATCGGTAAATCTGAGCGTCTTGTTCCATATGTAAATTTGTTTTCAGAATTCTGATCTGCACCGCTAATATAGTTTGAATCAGAATAACTGTCTTTATAGAACTTCACCGTATAGCTAAGATCATCCCGTTTGCTCAGAACTACATTGATGATGTTCTTGTCAGATTCGGCACCAATGCTGTCAATACTAGACGCATCAACCACTCCCTGCTGCTTATAACCATCTGGAAGATATTTTGCAGCTATGCTGGTAGAAAATCCAAGTTCCTGACGAGGTGTGCCAAAGGTTACGTTATTCCCTACTACATCTGCCTTATTGATATAAGTAGATGCGTCAACCATATCCTTATAGAACTTAACTGTGTAACTCAAATCATTGCGCTTATGCAATACCAGTCTGATTACATTCAAAGTTTCATCGGTCTGAATTCTCTCAAGACTGTTCTCACTATCAAGTACGCCTTCTGCACTGTATCCAGTCGGAACTGCAGTTGACACGTTACTATAAACCAGTTCTCCTAAAGCAGTACCAAATTCTACCGGTCCATAATGTTTTTCTGAATCTGCAACATAATTTTCTTCATCCGTATTGTCTCTATAGAAGCGCACTTTGTAGCGCAAATTATCACGTTTCTTCAATACAACACGAATGATATTCTTGCTGGAATCTACGCCAATTCTCGTAAGGCTCTTTGACGTGTCAACTTCTCCAAGTGCCTGATAACCATCCGGCAAATATGCGCTCTGAATTTCTTTGGAGAAATTCAAATCTGATAAAGCAGCGTCAAATACACCATTATGATATGTAACATCTGCTTCTGCCACATGGTTTGTATTTATTACGCTATCTGTGTAAAATTCAACTGTGTACTCGATGTCAGAACGTTTATCAAACTTTGCATACCAAGTCTGGCCATCTGTCCATAAAGTTCCAGTTTTCTGCGGTCTGAAGAAGTTTTCACTGCCAACCTTATTCTGACATGCTTCATCACTGTACCAGCCAGTCAACTTGTATCCAGAAGCCGGGCTTGCGGTAGAGCCATTTGCGGTCTCTGCTAATGCCGGTAAATACTGGGATTCAGGACTAACTGTTCCACCTACATTTCCTGCCACCCTGTAATAAAGCGTTACGTTTGGAGTAGTATACTTTAATCACATTTCTAGATGCATCTGCTGAAATGCTTAACGGTCCATTCTGCCGAATTGTATCCGTTGTTAATGTATACCCAGTCTTGTTTTCCGGTGGATACGTACTGATGCGAGTGCCAATGGTCTCGGGTCCCAATACTTTAGTCAGTGCGCTATCTTTTACATCATCATAATAATACTCAACGCTGTATTTCTGGTTTACAGGAACATATTTCGCATAGTAAGCAGTATTCTTAATAATTGTACCATTAAAGTCTGCCTTCGTCGTACATGCAGAAGATGTATACCATTTTTCCAGTCTGTAATCAATGCCATACTTATCCGTCATTGTAGATGGCAGAGCTGCTTCTGTCGGTTTGTCTAATTTAGACTCAGCATAACCCTTCTTTACACGCTGTGCATAGTCTGTCAAAGAAGCAAATTTCGTTTCACCCGGATATAAGACATTGAATGTTACAGTTTTATAGTCTTCTTCATTCAGCTTAATAACATGATCCAAATGATAAGTATTGCGTGTATACTGGTTATTATTGTTTGCAGCCACAGTCGGTGTATTATAACCATTATTTCCGGCATTTGCACCATTGCTCACAACAAGACGATATGCTTCTAAAGTATAGTAACCTTCTTTATATGAGTTCTCACTTCCGGTTTCTGCATAAGTATAGTTCTTACCATTAAAAGTGATCTTCGGGTACAATGCTTTCACATTCTTTTCAACATTGTACTGAAGTCCCTCTTTGGTTCCATAATTTCCACGATAAGAGGATGGATCTGCCAAACCTGAAATTTCATCAATACCAATTCCAAACCATGCACTGTCTGCTGCAACTGAACCATCATCCTTCTGGCCCGGAATCAGTGCGTAATAATATAAATTATTGTTTTTGAACTCGACCGTGATTGTTGCAGTTGCTGAATAGGTATTTGCATGATATTCATCATCTTCTGGCCGAACACTTGCAGTAATTGTTGCAGTACCATTTCCTACTGCAGTTACAACACCATTTTCAACTGTTGCCACCTTCGCATCAGAAGTACTCCAACTTACAATACTGTGGGAGTCCATATTTGAAAGAACAGCACTTAAAGTTGTTGTCTGGCCTTTCTGGATCAGTTTCGCAGTTGTTGGGGTTACGGTAATGGAAGGCTGGCTAGCTGTAACTTCAACATTAAAATATTCAGTATTCCACTCCCAGCTCAGATAGTTCCTGTATTCATGTCTAATTAATACCGTTCCCCGCTTTATACCTCTGAGCGTTGCACTACTTGTATCCCCTAATACAGTGGCCACAGAAATATCTTCACTACCCCACTTATGCTCATATGCTCTTGTTCCTGTAATAGTCAGCATCTTTCCAGCTTCTACTCTTACGGTATCTGTGCTAGCACGATCCATAGACATCATTGCCACTGCATAAATCGTAAAGTGCTCTGCCTTGAATCCAACTTCTTCTACAGCCTCACCCTCTACGCTCTGCTCGCTTACGCTTTCCAGCTTCAGCTCGCTGGCCTCTACGGCTTCTGCCTTTTCTGCAGTCAGCTGGGTCTTGCTGGTGTCGTCTACGGCTACGATCTCTACTTTGTCGGAGGTCTCAGTCATTTCCTGGATCGGTGCGCCGGTGAAGGTTACGTCTACATAGCCGTCCTCGGACCAGCTGTTGCTGAGTTTCTCTCCATTATAAAGAAGGTTAATGTCGTATGCTAATACCTTGTTGACTGCCGCGCCCTCGGACTCGCTTTCCATCTTTTCTTTGATGGTGTCGCCAAGCGCCTCGGTTACTTCGGTTACGTCAAGCTCGGTGCCTTCCGGAAGGATGCCTTCTTCTGCGTGCAGGCTGATGGTGACACCATCGCTGCTCACATAGGATGCGTTGAATTCCGGATGTGCCACGTTTTCAGTCTCTTCCAGGCTTGCTACGATCTCCAGATCTTCGCTTACTTCTTCTACTGCGTAAACGTGTGCGTATTTCTCCAGGTTGGATGCGCTGGCTACGCCTGCTGCGTCTACTTCTTCCAGTTCCTCGCCGTTGGCGGTTACTTCGGTGATCTCATAACCCACCTGCGGGTCTACTGCGAAGTACAGGGTCTCGCCCTCGTTTACGGTATGAGCGCCCTTGATTGCTGCTGCGCCTACCGGGTCTACAGAGTAATCTACGTTGTACTGGCCTTCTACTGCTGCCTCGCCAACCAGATCTTCTGCCTTCACTGCATAGGCTCTTGCGTTTGCGCGTCCCCAGATGGTTACGGTGTTGTATGCCTTACCTGCCAGCTCGCCCATAAGTTCGATGGAATCGTCCTCCAGGAACTGCTCATCGCCATCAAAACCAACTTCGCTGCTGTCACCATTGTTATCTGCCGGATTCTCAGCCGGAGCCTCGGTTTCGTCGTTTACAAGTTCACCGTCTTTGGTCTCATCGGCAACGGTCTCACCGTCTGCAGTTTCATCTGCTGCGGTGGTCTCGTCTGCCTTAGACTCATCTGCTACGGTTTCTTCGGTCTTATCCTCAGCAACAGTCTCTTCTGCCTCGGTGGTCTCCGGAATAGCCTCGGTTTCCTTTTCCGGAACCTCAGCCTTATCCTCGGTCTCAGCCTCAGTTTCTTCCTCAGTGCTGTCTGCTAAGGTTTCCTCAGCCACTTCTGCGCTGGTGCTTACGCGGAATACTTCTTTTGCGGAGATGGATGCAGTTGCGCTTCCCTCTTCTGCCTGAAGCTCTTCCTCTGCTGCCGGTGCTTCGGTCTCAGGCTCAGCTGCTTCGGTTTCCTCTGCAGTCTCTTCGACCTCTGCCTCGGTCTCTTCTGCTGCAGTGGTCTCTTCGGTCTCAGAAGAATTCTCAGCGCCGGTGGTTTCCTCGGTCTCGCCGTTCTCGGAAGCGTTCTCGCTCTCGGTTACGTCTGCCTTGGTTTCTTCCTCAGTCTCATCGGAACCGTTCTCAACAGTCTCAGAGGTTTCGCCTTCCGGCTTTACAACCTCTGCCTGCGGCTTCTTTTCATCGTCCACCATGGTGGTGCCGCTGTAGTCTTCCGCGTTCTCCACGCCCTCTGCATCTTCGATGTTGGTGGTGTTCGGATTTACGGTGACACGTCCAGTTTCATATCCACTTACGTTTGCGCGGAAGGTTACTGCCATGTCGCTCTCATTGATGAACAGGAATACCACATCGTCGGTACCTGCGTTGTAGAATACCTGCAGATCTGTATGCTCTGTCGCATAACTGCTGTCGATATCTACATCGAGCTGATATACCTTTCCGGCCTTGCTTCCTATTAACTTTTCATAGGAAGTTTTCAGGCTCTTCTGTTTTGCCTTCAGCTCTAATGAAGAAAAATCAAACACATCTCCGCTTTCCAGAGCGGTGCTGATCGCGTCTTCCAGTTCACTGCTGTCGAGCAGGAACAGAGAGCTTGTTTCTTCGCCTGCCGCAAACGCTACGGTCAGGTTCGTGCCAAAGTTGGTTACAACCATGGCTACGGTCAGCATAAACGCCACGATGCGTTTATACTCGTGCCTGATGACTTTTTTCAGGCCCAGTGTTTTCGCTTCGAGTCCTTTCATACTTCTCTCTCCTTTTCCCTTTATTTTGGCTATCTGAACGTGAATAAGAACGTTTTCCAGACAATGGTTTCATTGTCATGTTCAATATACGCTTTGGGGCGTTACGTCAGCTGTTACTTTCCGCATTTTCTCTGGATTTTTTTCTCATTTCTTCCACATTTTATGCCCGTCTCTGCCCTTCTTAACGTTTTCTTAATTCTCGCTTTCCGGAACATGTTCTCCGGTATTTTCTGTTACCGGTTCTTCGGAGATTTCCAGCTCCTTGACATTCTTTCCCATGTTCTTTTTCAGGCTGTCTCCGGCAACAGCCAGAGCCGGTCTGCAGGCATAATAGACATCAATCTTCTTTCTCCGGTTTGCTGCCCGGAAATTCTTGCACACGCGGTCTGCCGCGATGTGGCATCCCTTCTGGTCTGTGCTGGTTACCAGTACCAGGAACTGGTTCTTGCCGTAGCGGGTATACAGGTCTGAGCGGCGCACGGAACGGATGATCGCGCGCTCCAGTCTCTGCCGTACCTCCTCCAGCTGTTCAGAGGATTCCAGCGGCTCGCCTTCCCGGTCAATAAGGGTAAAGAGTACCAGATGCGCTCTGGTATCTTCACGTCCTAGCACCCAGACAATGTAACGGTAAATGTCGATGAAGGTCAGGTAATCACAGCGGGTCGCGCCAAACACGTTGGGATCCGGTTTTAAGTGCTGCTGGATCTCCTCGATGTTATTCATCTCGTACTGGATCATGTTGCGGATGGCCCGGTAATGCTCCATCATCTCCTCTGACATGCGGATGCCATATTCCTGCTGGGATTCCTTGGCGATCTGCTCATAGTATTCTACCGCTGTCTGGTAATCCTTCATGGCGGTCAGGCATTCCAGCTTGACCAGCTGCCACTCCTCATAGGGATAGCGGCTGAGGGCCTGCTCGCAATAAGGGAGCAGCTCCTCGTAGCGGTTCTGTTTTTTCAAGAGTCTGGTGAGTTCCCGTAAGACCTTGAAGTAAAGCTCCTGATACTTCCAGTTCGCGGCAGATACCCAGTCATCAGCGGCAGGAACTCGCCCTTGTAAAGGCCGCAGGCCTCCTCCAGAAGCTCCACCGCTTTGACCGGGTCCTTTTCCTCCAATGCTGCCATGACCTGTTTCTGGAACACTTCTACGTCCAGCTCCACATCTACGTGATCCGCTGTCCACATATATACGCCGCCCTTTGTGGAGATATACTCTCCATCCGGCAATCCGGCGGCAATCAGGCTCTTTCTCAGGCGGAAGATCATGGCCCGCAGGGAATTGGCTGCCTGCTCGGTATCACTGTCTCCGTAAAGCTGCTCCAGAAGGCGGATCCGGCGGATACCCTCGCCTCTGCTGTAGATGAGAAGCATCAGCAAATGGAGCATTTTACTGCTGAGGCTCTTGCCCAGCAGAACCGGCTGCCCATGGTAAGTCATGCTGAAGCCTCCAAGCATCTGAATATAGATCACGTTTTCCATTACTTCTGTATGCAAATTATCATGTACTGTTGTCTTTTCCATAACGAATTCCTCCCTTGTGCCCTTAATATAGCAATCTTGTGCCCAAGATACAAGCACTTCGGCAGAATTGGTCAAACCTCGACAGAATTGGGATAAAATCAGGCCAAAAATGTAAAAAACGCCCGGCAGCAATTCTCTGCCAGGCATCTTCAGACTTTCATTATTTGTTTATGCCAGCTCTTCCTGCTGGTCCTCCAGTGCCGCGGTCGCGTAACGCTCCAGAATCACGGACTGGATCATATCGCGGGTTCCCGAATTAATCGGATGTGCGATATCACGGTACTCACCATCCGCAGCCTTGCGGCTCGGCATGGCAATGAACAATCCTTTCTCGCCTTCGATGACCTTGATGTCATGAACAACAAACTCGTTATCTATGGTAATGGAAACGATTGCTTTCATTTTCCCTTCTTTTTCGATCTTTCTCACTCTCACATCTGTTATCTGCATGTGGAAACCCCTCCCCCGTTCTTATGCGGCAGTCCGGAGACAGACGAAATGCCCACCCCGGTCAGCCGTCTGCGTGCTTTCATGATGTCATAAGCGAATACTCCGCACTGTTACAGCGTATAGCGCTCATTCTTTTCAATAACGATCTTGATATCATCCGGCGTACCGATATAGGTGGTATTGGCACGGATCGTATCGCGGCTCTCTACGATGCAGTTCTCAATGACGGTATTGTCACCGATGTAAACATCGTTCAGAATGATAGAATTCTTGATCACGCAATTGTTTCCCACATATGCTTTCTTAAACAGAATAGAGTTCTCTACAGTTCCGTTGATGATGGAACCGCTGGAGATGAGACTGTTTTTAACCAGGGCACCCGGATTGTATTTTGCCGGCGGAAGATCATCCACCTTGGAGTATACATCCGGATATTCCTTGAAGAAGTAGTTGCGTACTTCCGGTTTTAAGAAGTCCATGTTGGTCTTGTAGTAAGAATCTACAGATGCAATGTTGCTCCAGTAGGAATCCAGCTTGTATGCGTAGATACGTTTTAAGTTCTTATAACGTACCAGGATATCGCGTACAAAATCCACACGGTCTTCTGCGGCGCAGCGTTCGATGAGTTCGATGAGCTGGCGTCTGCGGATCACATAGATACCACAGGAGATGGTGCTGGAGGTGGATACCATAGGCTTCTCGTCAAAGTCGACGATGCGGCCGTCATCGTTCAGTTTTACCTGGCCGAAACGGGTGATATCCTCTGTCTCTGGCATGTCCTTGCAGACTACAGTGATATCTGCCTTTTTCTCAATGTGATATTCCAGAACCTTGTTGTAGTCCAGCTTGTAGATACCGTCGCCGGCAGCAATGACTACGTATGGTTCATGACTGTTCTTTAAAAAGGAAAGGTTCTGGTAGAGGGCGTCTGCGGTGCCGCGGTACCAGTCGCTGTTCTCTGCGGTGATCGTCGGGGTGAATACATAAAGTCCGCCCTGTTTTCTTCCGAAATCCCACCACTTGGAGGAGCTTAAATGCTCGTTTAAGGAACGGGAGTTATACTGGGTAAATACTGCCACGTTCTGGATATGGGAGTTGCTCATGTTGCTGAGCGCAAAATCAATGCTGCGGTAGCTGCCTGCAACCGGCATTGCGGAAATCGCGCGCTTGTTGGATAATTCCCGCATTCTCTTACTGTTTCCGCCTGCTAATACAATACCAATCGCTTTCATCGTACGCCACCTGCCTTTATAATGTAGTCTCCGCTTGCCAGTGCCCCGTCGGTGTAATCCTCCAGAGTGGTGACGCCGGAAATTGCGGTATTTTTACCGATCTTGACATGGTCCGGGATCACGCTGTGCTCCCCAATGGTAACCAGGTCGAACTGGTAAACCTTCGGGTCGTATTTGCTCGGTGCGTACTCGCCCACACCAAGCTCGGAGCCCTCGCCCACCGTAGTATCCTCTGCCACGATCGCTTTGTTCACTTTTGCGCCTGCTTTGATATGACAGTCGCGCATGATGATGGAATCGTGTACCTCTGCCCCCGGCTCAATGGTAACGCCCGCGCCAATGACCGAGTTGGTAATGGTTCCGTGTACCTCGGTTCCCTCACCGATGATGCTTCGGTCAATCACCGCGTCTGCTGCCACATACTGCGGCGGGATGATATCGCTCTTGGTATAAATCTTCCAGTATTCCTCATAGAGGTTGAACTCCGGAATGATATCGATGAGCTCCATGTTTGCCTCCCAGTAGGAGCCGAGGGTTCCGACATCCTTCCAGTAGCCATTGTACTCGTAGGCAAAGATGCGCTCCTGCTTCTGATGGCAGTATGGAATAACGTGTTTACCGAAATCGCAGCCAGGCTCCTCAGACATGGCAATGAGGGCTTCCTTCAGTGCCTTCCAGCTGAATATGTAGATTCCCATGGAAGCCAGGTTGCTGCGCGGATGCGCCGGCTTCTCCTCGAACTCGGTGATACGGTTATTCTCATCGGTGATCACGATACCGAAGCGGCTTGCCTCTTCGATCGGCACCGGCATACATGCGATGGTGACATCTGCGTTATTTGCTTTGTGATATTCCAGCATAACCTCGTAATCCATCTTGTAGATGTGGTCGCCGGAAAGAATCAGAACGTAGTCCGGATTGTAGCTTTCCATGTACTCCAGGTTCTGATAAATGGCGTTCGCAGTACCGGTATACCAGTCACTGCCCTTGCTCCGCTCGTACGGCGGAAGAATGGTAACTCCTCCGACATTACGGTCTAAGTCCCACGGAATGCCAATTCCGATGTGACTGTTCAGACGTAATGGCTGATACTGTGTTAAAACGCCAACTGTGTCAACGCCAGAATTGATACAGTTGCTGAGCGGAAAATCGATAATTCTGTATTTGCCGCCAAACGATACTGCCGGTTTTGCGACTTTTTGCGTTAATACTCCAAGGCGGCTGCCCTGTCCCCCTGCCAAAAGCATGGCAATCATTTCCTTTTTAATCACGTTATCACCTCGCTGTAGTGTTTTCTTGTGCCTACTATTATACCACGCATTTCAGAGAAAGTGAACAAATAATTGTATTATTTTCAATATTTTTTGTACATTTTCCGACACTTTTTGCGTAATTTTTACATTTGTCAATATATGGTATATTGGGAATTGGGTAACACAATTTATGGATTTTGTCGTACTGCTTCCCGGGCAGAGCCGAAAATACGCGTATTTCGATATTTTTCTTGAATCACTTTATAAAATGAAGTATAATCTTGTTTAAGTATGCAAATAATGATATATCTGTTAAAAGATTGAAAAGAATGCAGATCAAAGGAGAAGTATTATGGATTTAGTTACTGTAAGAGAACTGTATAAAAACCGGGAAGCTTACCTGGATAAAGAGGTTTCCATCGGCGGCTGGGTGCGCAGCGTGCGTGCTTCCAAGGCCTTTGGCTTTATCGTAGTCAGCGACGGAACCTATTTTGAGACCCTTCAGGTCGTTTATCATGACAACATGGCAAACTTTGCCGAGATCAGCAAATTGAACGTAGGCGCAGCCATCATCGTAAAGGGTACCCTGGTTGCTACCCCGGACGCAAAGCAGCCATTTGAGATCCAGGCTTCTGAGGTTGCTGTAGAAGGCCCGTCCGCTCCGGACTACCCGCTGCAGAAAAAGCGCCACACCCTGGAGTACCTGCGTACCATCACCCATCTGCGTCCGCGCACCAACACCTTCCAGGCTGTATTCCGCGTACGTTCCCTGATCGCATACGCCATCCACCAGTACTTCCAGGAGCGTGACTTCGTATACGTTCACACCCCGCTCATTACCGGAAGTGACTGTGAGGGCGCAGGCGAGATGTTCCAGGTAACCACCATGGATTTAAACAACATCCCGAAGACCGAGGACGGTGCTGTTGATTTCACCAAAGATTTCTTTGCGAAGCCGACCAACTTAACCGTAAGCGGCCAGTTAAACGGCGAGACTTACGCCATGGCATTCCGCAACATCTACACCTTCGGACCAACCTTCCGCGCTGAGAATTCCAACACCACCCGCCATGCCGCAGAGTTCTGGATGATCGAGCCGGAGATGGCCTTCGCTGATCTGGACGACAACATGGAGGTTGCCGAGGGCATGTTAAAATATGTCATCCGTTATGTTTTAGAGCACGCTCCGGAGGAGATGGCATTCTTCAATAATTTCATCGACAAGGGCCTGTTAGACCGTTTGAACAACGTCGTAAATTCCGAGTTCGGCCGTGTGACCTACACCGAGGCTGTTAAGATCCTGGAGGAGCATAATGACCAGTTCGACTACAAGGTATCCTGGGGCTGCGACCTTCAGACCGAGCATGAGCGCTTCCTGACCGAGCAGATCTTCAAGAAGCCGGTATTCGTGACCGACTACCCGAAGGAGATCAAGGCCTTCTATATGAAGATGAACCCGGATGGAAAGACTGTTGCCGCAGTAGACTGTCTGGTACCGGGCATCGGCGAGATCATCGGCGGCAGCCAGCGTGAGGATAACCTTGAGAAGCTGACCGCGCGCATGGACGAGCTGGGCTTAAAGAAGGAAGATTACCAGTTCTATCTGGATCTTCGCAAATACGGTTCCGCGCGCCACTCCGGCTTCGGTCTTGGCTTTGAGCGCTGCGTCATGTACTTAACCGGCATGGGCAACATCCGCGACGTCATCCCGTTCCCGAGAACTGTAGGCAACTGCGAGCTGTAAATCAAATAATCCAATCCCTGCGTGTCGCTGACACGCTCCGGATTCGCAAAAACCTATGCGGGTATACTGTGCAGAACGAACTGCCGGCATACCCGCATTGCATTTTAAGGAGAACCCTATGAAATTTATTCACATTGCCGATGTCCACTGGGGCATGAACCCGGACAGTGACCGGCCCTGGAGCCGCGAGCGCGCCCAGGCCATCCGTGACAGCTTTGCGGAAGTCGTGCGGCAGGCCAGGCTGCGGGACGCGGACTGTCTCTTCATTTCCGGGGACCTGTTTCACCGCCAGCCGCTTCTTCGTGACTTAAAGGAGGTCAACTACCTCTTCTCCACCATTCCCGGTGTGCGGGTGGTCATCATTGCCGGAAATCACGACCGCATCCGCTCCAATTCTGCGCTGATGAGCTTTACCTGGTGTCCCAATGTCACCTTCCTCATGTCCGAAGAATTAAGCTCCGTCTACTTTAAGGACTTAAATCTGGAGGCGCACGGCTTCTCCTATCACACTGCTGAAATCAATGAGGCACGGTTAAACGGCATCAAAGCACCGGACGATGGCCGCATCCATGTGCTGCTGGCCCACGGCGGCGATGCCTCCCATCTCCCGCTGGATAAGGGGAACCTGGCCCACACCGGTTTTTCCTATGCGGCACTGGGACACATTCACAAGCCGGAGCTGGCACCGGATTTTTCCTACGCTTATCCTGGTTCCTTAGAGCCGCTTGACAAGACCGAGACCGGCCCTCACGGCATGGTGGTGGGCGAGATTCAGCCGGCATCCGGCCAGGTCATTTCCCTGGAATTTGTTCCGGTGGCGCGCACCCAGTACATTCCGCTGGTAGTCCATGTCACGCCGTCCACCACCAACGGCGAACTGTGTGACCGCATCACCGATGCCGTAAAAGAACGCGGCATGGAACATATCTACCGGTTCCGCATCCGCGGCATGCGTGACCCGGACATCACCTTTGACTTAGAGCCGTTAGAGCGCCGCCTGCAGATTGTGGAGGCGGTAGATGAATCCGAGCCACAGTATGATTTCTGCCAGCTGTTTGCGGAGCATCCCAGCGACATGATCGGTTTTTACATTCAGGCGTTCCAGAAGGAGGATCCCAGCCCGATTGAGAAGAAGGCACTGTATTACGGGATCGATGCTCTGCTGCGCACAACAGACGAGAGGAGTTAATCATGCGGATACTGGATTTACATATTGACGGATTCGGCAAATTCCATGACCTCTCCGTCTCCTTTGACAAGGATCTGAACGTGGTTTACGGCAAAAACGAGGCCGGAAAATCCACCCTGCACACCTTCATCCGCTGCATGCTCTTCGGACTGGAGCGTGGACGCGGACGTGCAGCCCGCGCGGACCTTTACAGCAAATATGAGCCATGGCAGAACAAGGCCGTCTACGGCGGCCGAATGCGGGTAGAAAAGGACGGTGTCATCTACCGTCTGGAACGGAATTTCCAGAAGGATCAGAAAGCTTTCGTGATCGTGAATGAAACCGCAGGCAAAGAAATCGAGCCCACGAAAGGATTCATGGACTTTCTTCTGGGCGGACTCACAGAAACCGCCTACAACAATACCATCAGCATCGGCCAGCTCAAATGCGTGACCGAGGGCGGCATGGTAACGGAGCTTCGAAATTATATTGCCAATATGAATACCACCGGCAACCTGTCTTTAAATATCACAAAGGCCACATCCTATTTAAAGAACCGCCGGAAGGAATTTGAACGCCAGCTCACTCCAGAGGCAGCCCGCACCTACACCGCGCTGCTGACCGAGATCAAAAACATTGAAAAAGAGATTTCCGCGCCGGAATACGAGAACCAGCTCCAGACCTATCAGGATCTTCGTTCCCAGGTAAAGAACCAGCTTTCCGAAAAGCAGACTGAGCGGGAAACGCTTCTTCAGAAGATTGCCAAGGGGCGGCAGGCACTGGATGGAGCGCAGTTTACCGATGAGGCCTCCATCCACGCTTATCAGGAGAACGCCCGGAATACCTACGCCCATTATAAAGAGGTAGCCGACGCAGCCTCCCGCAGGGGGCGGTCCGTCCTTCCGGTCATTATGCTGGTGCTGGCTGTTTTCTGCGCGCTGGGAGCCGGAGCACTGGGATTTCTCAGCTCCCAGACCTTTGATCCGGTTGTTTTCGGAACCGGCGCACTAATCTCCGTATCCACCGGCGTGGCCCATTATACTGTGGGACTCATCTGCGCTTTGAGCGCTGCTGCCGTCTTCTTCTTTGCGGTGGGACTCATCTTCTTTATGAAGAACCACAGTTTAAAGCAGGAGCTTTCCATGACGGAAAAGCTGCTGCAGGAGATTTTTTCCCGCCATCTGGGAGATTCCTCCATTTCCGGTGAGGCCATGACTGCTTTTGAAAGCCGCATGGAAGAATTTGTCCGGTTAAGCCAGGTACTGGAACGCTCTGAGCAGTCTGTACAGGAGCAGGCATCCGAGATCAATGCGCTCCAGGCGAAAGAAACCGACTGTGACGATGCCATCTCCCGCCAGCAGAAGGCCCAGTGGGAGCTGGAGAAAAGGCTGGATCATCTGGCCCACTGCAAGGACCAGACGGAATCCTTAAAGCAGGTGCTGGCAGAGAATGATCGGATTCGCGAGGAAATCACCGCCATTGACCTGGCACTGGAAACCATGACGAAGCTTTCCGCCACCATCCGGGATTCCTTCGGACTATATCTGAATAAGACCGCTTCGGAACTGATTTCCGGCATCACTGGCGGCATCTACGACAGCATGAGCGTAGATGAAAGCCTGAACGTGTTCATGAACACCCGCACCCGCCTGGTCCCGGTGGAGCAGGTATCCAGCGGCACCATGGACCAGATCTACCTGGCCCTCCGCCTCGCCGCCGCCAAGCTCATCCAGCCGGAAGGCGATTACATGCCGCTGATCTTTGATGACAGCTTCGTGCTGTACGACGAAGACCGGCTGCACACCGCGCTGAAGTGGCTGAAGAAGGCATATCCGGGACAGATCATCATCTTCACATGCCACCAGAGAGAAGCACAGATGATGACCGCAGACCAGATTGCGTATCATCTGGTGACGATGTAGAATTTCAATTTAAGTGAATAGCTAATAAGGTCCGAAGTTCAGGGCCTACTATGCAGAAACGCAGCACTAAGTGGAATTTTGTACTTCGTTCACTGCGCCGCCTATTGTCAGACCTGCGACCCAAACTCACACGCTTCGCGTGTTCAAACAAGGGTCTCCGGTCTGACGCTATGCTCGCTCACGAAGAAAATTCCAATGTGCTGCTAATTCTGCATAGTAGGCCCTGAACTTCTAGATTACTGGCTGCACCACAATATAAAACTCTACCTCTAAATAATTTTACTTCCGGCAAGAACGTGCCGGCAGCACCTCTTTGAATTGCTTGATTACCCTATACCTGGAGAAAACGGTCACGTCAAGGTCGCTTAAGCGCTTGTTATAACCTTGATGTGACCGTTTTATTCAGGTATCCTTTTGTAAGCAATGAAAAGTCTCGTTTTTAACTGTAATGGAGCCAGGAAAGCAGAAGCAGGCCGGGGCGGTATCCTGCGTAGCATAAATAGAAGTGCAACGTGTCCGGCTATGTGGCGACTGACGTTTTCGGGAGGCGGACATCTTGTCCGACTATCCGCAAACGGCTGTCAGCCACATCGTCCGAACACGGCACTTCTATTTTGCGCAGCGGGATACCACCCCGGCCTGCTTCGGACCTTTCGTGAATATTCTTTAAAAATTTTTACTGCCGCAGAATCGAAAAGTCTGGTGTATAGATCATATCATCTTTCGCTGCTTCCTTTTCCAGAAACATGATCATATAGATCGGATAATAGGTAATTTTATCTGCCGTGCTTACATTTTCATTGCATAGCACTATTCCCTGCGGAATATCATAGTTTTCCGCTGCCAGCACATTGCTCAGGGCCGCATGGCACAGTCATTTTTATCGCGCAATCCGTTTGTCCGTTTTTCCATAACTTTTTATGCTTATTTTGTCCGTTTTTCCAATAGATATTCACATATTTTTGTCCGCTTTTCCGCAAATTGTTTGTTTATAGTAATCAAGAAACCAGAACAGCCAATATAGCAGAAGTTCCGGGACCGTCATGCAGAACAAGCAGACACATTGGAATTTTCTTCATGAGCGAGCATAGCGTCAGGCCGGAGACCCTTGTTTGAGCACGCATAGCGTGCGAGTTTGGGTCGCAGGTCTGACAATAGGCGGCGCAGCGAATGAAGTACAAAATTCCACCGTGTTTGCGTTCTGTATGAGGATCCCGGAACTTCGGCCCTTTTTTGATACTGCAGATTCAATTTTAAAATACGATCCGGACCGTGGTTCCTTCCCCCAGCGCACTCTTTAACTCCACCTTCGCCTTATGGTAAATGGCTCCATGCTTTACAATGGAAAGTCCCAATCCGGTTCCTCCGATCTGGCGGGAGTGGCTTTTGTCTACACGGTAGAAGCGTTCGAAGATACGCTCCTGGTCATCGATCGGAATGCCGATGCCGTCATCTTCTACAGTCAGTACCGGATGGTCTTTGACGGTGACCACGTTGACTTCCACTTCGCCGAAGGGCTTGTTATACTTGATCGCATTGTCGCACAGGTTATAGATCATCTCATCGAGGATCTGTGGATTGCCGTTTACTACCGTTGGCTTTCCGGTGAGCATCAGGGTGATCTGATTCTTCCTGGCTACGTCCTGCAGGCGTTTTACCACATCAGACGCGAGCATATGCAGGTCTACCGGGCGCTTTTCCATCTGGACTTTTTCTTCGTCAAGCTGGGACAGGCGGATGATATCGCCTACCAGAGTGATGAGACGCTGGGCCTCCTGATAGATTTTTCCGGAGAAGCGGCCCATATCTGTCGGCTGAACCAGACCGTTCATCATGATCTCGGCATAGCCGGAGATGGAGGTGAGCGGTGTTTTCAACTCGTGGGAGACATTGGCCGTAAATTCCCGCCGCAGCTCTTCGCGGCTTTGCTGCTCGGTCACATCGAGAATGACTACAACCGCGCCGCTGCGCCCGTTGCTCTCTGCCACCGGGTTCGCGATAATCTGGTAGTGGCGGTTTCCTACATCCAGCATCTGCTCACAGTGAGTGCCTTTTAAAGCACCGTCTACAACCTGGCGGAAATTTTCTGAACGGTTCAGGCTGATGATGTTGAAATTCGCCTGGTGCCCGGTGTCAGCTGCATGGCCATGTGTTTCCGCGGTGCCAGTCTGCAGTCCTGCCCTCGCATTTCCTGCCTGACCATATCCATCCGCCTGCTCCACCGGAATTCCTAAAAGCTTCAGCGCGCTCTTATTATAGGACATCACATCGCCCCTGCTGTCTACCACAATAAATCCTTCCCGCATATTCTCGGTAATGGTGGTAAATTCTTCCTGCTTTTCCCGCAGGGTTTCCATCTGCTGCCGGATGGTTTCGTTTTGCTTTTCCAGTCGGCGTACCAATGGGGCCAGTTCATCGTAGACTTCACCGGCCTTTGGATCATCCGGATCCATCTCGTTAATCGGTGCCACGATCCGCTTGGTCTGAAATTCTGCCAAAATCAGAACACCCACCACGATCAGGATACCCATGGCAATCATGACCGGAATGGTATGTACTACCGTGGCCAGCGCGCTCTTTGTGGTGCTGGCTACACGGATGACGCTGCCATCGTCCAGACGTGCTGCGTAATAGTAGGTCTGCTCGGCCAATGTGCGGGAAGTGCGGACACTCTCGCCCCGTCCGTTTTTCAGTGCTGCCGCGATTTCCGGACGGTCCTTGTGGTTTTCCAGGCTTTCGCTGTCCGCGAAGCTGTCATAAAGGACTGCTCCATCCGGGCTGACCCAGGTGATGCGGTTGACGCTGTTGCCGTCACCCCGGCTCTTTAAATGCGCAAGGTACTCTTCCCCAGACACATCCATAGCAGACTCCAGGTAACGCACCTCGGTCATAACGGACTGGCGCATCTGGGTCTGCAGATCCTGGCAGAGGAGCAGTGCTGTGATCAACGCAGATACTGCCATGGCAAGAAGAGCTACCAGACACAGGTTCCAGTAGATTTTTCTTTTGATTTTCATGTTTCAGACTCCTCCAGCTTATAGCCGACTCCGCGGATGGTCTCAATGCAGCGGCTGGCCTCGCCCAGCTTCTGTCGTAATGTCCGGATATGGACATCCACCGTGCGGGTCTCTCCATCAAAATCATAACCCCATATTTTCGATAACAGCTGATCTCTGGTTAAAACCATGCCCTTGTTTTCCATCAGGTAACAGAGCAGTTCAAATTCCTTAAAGGTAAGAGTCACCGCATTTCCATCCACCGTAACCATATGGCGGTTTAAATCCACATGGATCGGGCCGGCATCACAAGTATCCGCACGCTGTTCCGGTTCTGTACGGCGCAGCAGTGCGCGCACCCGGGACACCAGCTCCATCATGCCGAAGGGCTTCGGAATATAGTCATCCGCGCCGCTGTCCAGGCCAACCACCTTGTCATACTCTGTGCCTTTGGCCGTCAGCATGATGACCGGGAGCCGTTTTGTGGGTCCGGCATCCCGCAGCTTCTTTAAGATGCTCAGGCCGTCCTCGTCAGGCAGCATGATGTCCAGGAGCACCAGGGACGGATATTCCTGCTTCATGGCATTCCAGAAATCTTTCGCGCAGGGAAACCCCTTTGCCGCAAGGCCCGTGGTCTGCAAAGTGTAGATTACCAGTTCCCGGATACTTTCATCGTCTTCAACCAGATAGATCATTTCTGTTCTCCTTCTATTCCAGATGGGTTCCCGTGATGGAATATTCCACCCACTCTGCAATATTCGTTGCATGATCTCCGATCCGCTCAAAGTACTTGGCGATCATTAGCATGTCAATGCAGAATTCACCCTGTTTTTCATCAATATTTCCGGAACCCAGCATGCCGATCAATTCCTGTTTTACCTTTCCGAAAAGCTCATCGACCACATCGTCATACTGAACCACTTCTTTTGCGATGTTCAGATCACGCTTTACATAGGAATCGATGCTCTGGGTCACCATGCGCATGGTAGCGTCTGCCATATCACGGATATGAAGACGGCTCTTTGCCTCGCGGTCATCCACAAAGCCGCAGATCTCTGCAATATCCGATGCCTGGTCGCCGATTCGCTCCATATCAGAGATCATTTTCAGGGCTGAGGAAACCTGGCGCAGATCCTTTGCCACTGGCTGCTGCTGCAAAAGCAGCCGCATGCAGAGATTCTCGATATCGCGCTCCTTCTGGTCGATCTCATGATCGACTTTGTAAACCTCTTCCGCAAAATCCCCCTCTCCCATCAGGGTGCGGGATGCATAGGAAATGGCATCCTCGCAAAGAGCCCCCATACGGATCAACTCAACATTCAAAAGCTCTAACTGCTCATCAAATCGATTGCGCATATCAACCAAACCTCCCTGTAATGTAATCTTCTGTCTTCTTATTCTTCGGCATGGAGAAAATCTGCTCGGTCTCACCGAACTCGATCACTTCACCCAGCAGGAAGAAGGCGGTCTTGTCGGAGATTCGTGCTGCCTGCTGCATATTATGGGTTACCATGACGATAGTATAATCTTTTTTCAATTCTACTGCAAGGTCTTCGATCTTGGATGTGGAGATCGGGTCCAGTGCAGAGGTCGGCTCATCCATTAAAAGCACCTCCGGCTGTACAGCCAGGGCTCTCGCGATACACAGACGCTGCTGCTGTCCTCCGGAAAGTCCGAGGGCGCTCTTTTTCAGGCGGTCCTTTAACTCGTCCCAGATTGCCGCGTCACGCAGGGATTTCTCTACAATGTCATCGAGCTGCGCCTTGGAATGGATGCCATGGGTACGCGGACCGTAGGCAATATTGTCGTAAACGCTCATTGGGAAGGGATTCGGTTTCTGGAATACCATACCAACCCGTTTTCTTAGAAGGTTGATGTCCATGTCTCCGTAAATATCCTCACCGTCTAAGAGGATGCTTCCGGTGATGCGGCAGCCCTCGACCAGGTCATTCATGCGGTTTAAGGATTTTAATAAGGTGGATTTACCACAGCCGGACGGACCGATAAAAGCCGTGATCTCGTTTGCCTGGATGTTCAGATTGATTCCTTTTAAGGCTTTAAAATCGCCGTAATATAATTCCATATTACTGATTGTGAGCTTATCCATTTTGTTCTCCTTTTAAGCAGCCTTTCCGGACACTTTCTTTGCGATAAATCCGGATACTGCGTTGATGCAGACTACGATCACCAGCAGGACAACTGCGGTGGCGTAGGACTGGTTGGTATAAAGTCCCTCATTGGTCAGCACATACATGTGCACGGCCAGAGTACGGCCTGAGCCGAATAGGTTGGATGGAATACCTGCAACGGTTCCCGCTGTATACATCAGTGCCGCAGTCTCGCCTACAATACGGCCGACTGCCAGAATGATACCTGCCAGAATTCCAGGCACTGCGGATGGCAGAACCACCTGGAAAACGGTGCGGAGACGTCCGGCTCCAAGGCCAAAGCTTCCTTCCCGGTAAGAATCCGGAACAGCTTTGAGAGCCTCCTCCGTGGTTCTCATGATCGTCGGAAGGATCATGATCGCCAGCGTCATGGCACCTCCCAGGATGGTATAAGACCAGCCCAGTGCCACGGCAAATAAGAGAAATCCAAACAGACCATATACAATAGAAGGAATACCGGTCAGGGTCTCAGCGGTAATCCGCACGATGCTCACCAGCCGGTTTCCGCGCTTCGCATATTCTACCAGATAGATGGCTGCGAAAATACCGAGAGGAACTGCGATCAGCAGGGAAAGCCCTGTCATGACTACCGTGTTGACCAGCGCCGGCATCAGGGATACATTTTCTGTGGTGTATTCCCATGCGAACAGGCTCGGAGTCAGATAGGGGATTCCCTTGATCAGAATATATGCGATCAAAAACAGCAGTGTCAGCACTGTCAGAAGTGCGGAGACCGATACCAGAAGTAAAAGCACCAGTGACAGCGGACTGCGTTTATAGGATTTCAGCCGCTGACCAATGGTCTGATGGTTGATTGCCTGAATTTCCATATTTTTCTTTTCCATAGCTGCTTCCATTATGCATTCGCCTTTCTGCTGATGATTGAAAACGACAGGTTAATGATCAGAATGAATACAAAGAGAACTACCGCCGTGGCGATCAGCGCTTCCCGGTGTAAGTCCGTTGCATAGCCCATTTCCAGAACAATGTTGGCAGTCATGGTGCGGACACCTTGAAGGATGCCCTTCGGCATACGCGCCTGGTTTCCGGCTACCATGATGACAGCCATGGTCTCACCGATGGCGCGGCCCACACCCAGGATCACACCGGCCAGGATTCCGGATTTTGCTGCCGGGAGTGTTGCAAAAAATACGCTGCGCTCATGGCTGGCTCCCAGTGCCAGGGAACCCTCATAGTAGCTGGACGGCACTGCATTGATGGCAGATTCCGAAACACCGATGATGGTCGGCAGGATCATGATACCGAGCAGGATCGATGCGGTCAGCATGCTCTTTCCGCTTCCGCCAAAAAGCTGGGATACGACCGGCACGATCACCACCATACCGAAAAAGCCATATACAACCGATGGAATACCTGCCAGCAGATCGATCGCCGGTTTGATCACATGATAGATCCCTCTCGGACAGAAACGGGATAAATAGATTGCTGTCAGAATTCCGATGGGAACGCCGATCAGGATCGCTCCCGCTGTTACATAGATGCTTCCCAGGATCATCGGGAAGATACCGTAGATATCATTTCCGGGCTTCCAGATCGTTCCTGTCAAAAACTTTAACGGCCCGATCTTAAAAATCGCCGGAAGTCCGTTGGCAAACAGGAAAAAGCAGATCATTGCCACCGCGAAGATCGATGCCAGGGCAGATATTAAGAAAATGGCCTCTGCAATTATTTCTTTCACATGTTTCATATCGTACTGGTCTCCTTATGAGAATGAGCCCATCTCCCAACATCTCAGGAGCGGGCCCATCTTAGCTACTTTTATTTACTGTACATCTGCCCAGTCTGTGATCTCACCGGTGTAGATACCCTTCACGGAATCACTGCTCAGTTCCTCTACAGGGCTGTCATTGTTTACAATCACTGCGATACCGTCCATAGCGATCGTAGTTCCAGTTAAACCTTTCTCGATCTCGCTGTCCTTTAAGTCTCTGGAAGCCATACCGATGTCGCAGACACCCTCGATCGCGGAGGTCATACCTGTGGTAGAATCACTCTGCTGTACCTCGATGGTGACATCTGGATTCAGAGCTACATAAGCCTCTTTTAACTTCTCCATAACCGGAGTAACAGAAGAAGAACCGCCTACAACGACCTTGCCGCTTAAACCAGCGGACTCATAAGCGCCATCGTTTCCCTGGCTGATGTAACCGTTATCCTCAACAACCTTCTGTCCATCCTCACTCATGATATATTTGATGAAATCCTGAGCCACATCGCTGACCTCACCCTTGGTTGCAATGTTAAATGGTCTTGCGATCTTGTAGGTACCGGATTTGATATTGTCAACAGTTGCCTCGGCACCATCGATCTTTACTGCCTTTACCGTATCATTTAAAGATCCTAAGGAGATATAACCGATTGCCTCTGTGTTACCAGCTACAGAAGTCATCATAACAGAAGTACTGTTGGTGATCTCTGCATCATCGGTAGTCATATCCACCTTCTCACCTGCATCATTTTTTACTTCAATGCCAAACAGCTCGATA
>ERZ773164.1355-NODE-1355-length-24874-cov-7.474153_pt1 | contig 24874 bp, 19 predicted proteins | sample MGYA00511917_ERZ773164 | MGnify/ENA primary metagenome ERZ773164 (study PRJEB29015, sample SAMEA2737847) | human gut metagenome | biome: human gut; feature: human-associated habitat; material: faeces | place: China | collected 2012 ...
TTTTAATTGATACAATTTCGTGTGGAAGGCGGATGAATGATATATGACAATCCTGATGACAGGCTTATGTGAGAAAGGTGCAGACCAGATTTGGAAACAGTGTAACGATGCGATGTACGCCCAGGGAGTTACCTGGCTGGAAGAGGCGGCGTATGCGGGCGATGCGGAAGCATGGTTCTTTTTAGGACACTGTTACAGCTGGGGGGACGGGGCTGTCGGGTTCAATGAGAAAAAAGCGTATGAGTGTTACCTGCGGGGGGCTTCGGCGGGAAGTGCCCGGGCAGTGTTAGGAGCGCTGCGCGCCGGTCAGTATGACGAACAGATGAAGCAGTCGGCACGTTATTCCATCGAGGAAAGTTACCGTCAGGTGCGGGATGCCGCTGAGATGGGCGATGTCTATGCCGCGTGGCAGATGGGCGAGGCAGTTGAGTGGGAAGATCTGGCCGATTATATGCCGCAGACTGAGAGCGCCCGTGAGCAGTGCCTCTTCTGGTACGAACGTGCGGCGGACGGCGGCATTATCCCGGCGATGGTTAAGATGGGAAAATGCTGCCAGAATGGTACATACCGGGAAAAAGATGAAAAAGAGGCACTTCGCTGGGCGAACCAGTGCGCCGCCAGCGGGGAGGTCTGGGGACTCTTCCAGATGGGGGAACATTATCGCCAGGAAGAAGACTGGGAAGCTGCATTCCAATATGACTATGCGGCGGCAAAGCAGGGGTCTTCCCGCGCCATGCTGTATCTGGGGCAGATGTACTTAAACGGACAGGGCACAGAGCGCGATAGCCAGGCGGCCGTCCAGGCGCTGGAAAACGCCGCGGCGCGGAACGAGGCGGAGAGCTTTGAAGAACTTGGAAATCTGTTCTATCAGGATGAACTGGTGGAGCGCGATGATGAAAAAGCGTTTTACTGGTATGGAAAAGCATATGCGGCAGGCATCAAAGAGGCGGCGCTTCCGTTAGCCCGCCTGTATCTGCGCCCGTCCGACGAGCAGGACACCGTCCGGGCAGAAAAACTTCTGCGGGAGGCAGCTGGGATCGAGACGGACGGACAGGCAAGTCTGGCGCTTGGAAATATCTATCGGGATGGTCTGAACGGCGAGATTGATATGAAGCAGGCGGTTTCCTGGTACGAAAAAGGCGCTTCGCAGGGAAATCCAGAGTGCATGGAGATTCTTGGATGCCTGTATTTCCAGGGCGAAGAGGGAGTAGACCGCGATTATGCAAAAGCATTTGAGTGGCTGAACCGGTGCGAAGAAGCCGGAAGTCTGCAGTCTGCATCCAAGTTAGGCTATCTCTATATGAAGGGAGAAGGCTGCACCGCCGATGAAAATAAGGCGAAGGAGCTTTTTGAGCGGGCGGCACAGACGGAATGTGACGGATATGCACTCTATGAGCTTGGATTTATCTACGAACGGAAAAATGAATCCCCGGAAGATCTCGAGCGGGCGGCACAGTGCTACCAGAAGGCGATCGAGATGGGAAATGAGAGTGCTTCACGGCGGTTTTCCCATTTTAAAAAGGGATTGTTTGGGCGCTGGAAGATCACGTATTAAGGGGGGGATTTTTCTTGCGCTGTGCCATAAAGTATGATAGAATTTTTAACTAAAGTGAGCAGGGGGCCCCGTAACTTTGTGGGAGAACTGCAAAACCACACAGAACACTTACATGGCAGAAAGTTTGACTCCGGCATCCTTTGCAAAGATGGGGACGACGGGGAAAGATAAAAAGAGAGGATGAAAATCATGGCAATCAATTACAGCAGTACCCGTGGCGGTGAAAACAACGTAACGGCTTCGATGGCGATCTTAAAGGGACTGGCAGCAGACGGCGGCCTGTTCATGCCGGATCATATCCCGGCGTTAGATTGCAGCCTGGAAGAATTATCCCATAAAACATATCAGGAAGTAGCTTATGCAGTTATGAAGCAGTTCCTGACTGATTTCACAGAGGAAGAGCTGAAAACCTGTATCGAGCGCGCTTACGACAGTAAGTTTGATACGGAAGAGATTGCACCGCTTGTCAAAGCAGACGGAGCATATTATCTGGAGCTGTTCCACGGAAGCACGATTGCCTTCAAGGATATGGCGCTCTCGATCCTGCCGCATCTGATGACCGTATCGGCGAAGAAGAACCATGCGGAGAACACGATCGTGATCCTGACCGCAACCTCCGGCGATACCGGAAAAGCGGCGATGGCTGGTTTTGCAGACGTTGAGGGAACCAGAATCATCGTATTTTACCCGAAGGACGGCGTCAGCCGTGTGCAGGAGCTGCAGATGCTGACCCAGAAGGGGGCAAACACAAGTGTTGTCGGTATTTCCGGAAACTTTGATGATGCACAGAGCGGCGTCAAGAAAATCTTCGGTGACAAAGAATTTGCCAAAGAGCTGGCAGGTAGAGGCTATCAGCTCTCTTCCGCAAACTCCATCAATATCGGTCGTCTCGTACCACAGGTTGTGTATTATGTATATGCGTATGCAAAGCTGCTTGAGAACGGTGAGATCGAGAACGGTGAGAAGATCAATGTAACCGTTCCGACCGGCAACTTTGGCAATATCTTAGCTGCCTATTTTGCAAAACAGATGGGTGTGCCGATCGACAAGCTGATCTGCGCGTCCAATGACAATAAAGTTCTGTACGACTTCTTCAAGACAGGCGTATATGACAAGAACCGTCCATTCATCCTGACCTCTTCCCCGTCGATGGACATTCTGATTTCCAGCAACCTGGAACGTCTGATTTATCTCTCCACCGGCTGCGATGCGGAAGAGACCAGGAAACGTATGGAAGAGCTTTCGAAAGATGGCAAATATTCGGTTACCGACGAGATGCGTGCGCGTATGGCAGATTTTGTCGGCGGTTATGCCGATCAGGCGGCAAATGCAGCCGAGATCAAGCGTCTCTACGATGAGACCGGTTATATGATCGATACGCATACCGGCGTTGCATCCTGCGTATACCATAACTATGTGAAGGAGACAGGCGATACCAAGAAGACAGTTATCGCATCGACGGCAAGCCCATATAAATTCTCCCGCAGCGTCATGGAGGCAATCTTCGGCAGCGAAGAAGGCAAGGGCGAGTTCGAGCTTATCGACGAGATGGAGAAAGCATCCGGCGTGAAGATCCCGCAGGCGATCGAGGAGATCCGCAAGGCAGAGATCCGTCACAACCGCCAGTGCAAGCCGGAGGAGATGGAGAAGACCGTTTCGGAGATTTTACAGTAAAAGTTACAAAATATTAAAATAATTGCCTGTTATTTTTTTGACAGGCTAGGCAAATACTGAATTATGGTATATAATAGACTCTGGTTAGATCAAAAAGAGACAACGAGGAGGTTTGTATATGTTAGTTAGTGCGAAGGAAATGCTTCAGAAGGCAAGAGATGGCAAATATGCGGTTGGTCAGTTCAACATCAACAATCTTGAATGGACCAAAGCGATTTTACTGACGGCACAGGAGCAGAACTCACCGGTTATCTTAGGTGTTTCAGAGGGCGCAGGCAAGTATATGACTGGCTTTAAGACAGTATCTGCGATGGTAAAAGCGATGATCGAAGAGCTGAACATCACGGTTCCGGTTGCGCTGCATCTGGATCACGGCACCTACGAGGGCTGCTACAAATGTATCGATGCTGGATTTTCTTCCATCATGTTTGACGGCTCCCATTATCCGATCGCCGAGAACGTAGAGAAAACCAAAGAATTAGTCAAAGTCTGCGCGGAGAAAGGTATTTCCCTGGAGGCTGAGGTTGGTTCCATCGGCGGCGAGGAAGACGGCGTGATCGGTATGGGCGAGTGCGCAGATCCGAACGAGTGCAAGATGATCGCAGACCTGGGCGTAGACTTCCTGGCAGCAGGTATCGGCAATATCCACGGCAAATATCCGGCAAACTGGCCAGGCTTAAGCTTTGAGACGCTGGCAGCCGTAAAAGAAAAAGTAGGCGATATGCCGCTGGTTCTTCACGGTGGTACCGGTATTCCGGAAGATATGATCAAGAAAGCCATTTCTTTAGGTGTAGCGAAGATTAATGTAAATACTGAGTGCCAGCTGGCATTTGCAGAGGCAACCCGCCAGTATATCGAGGCTGGTAAGGATCAGCAGGGCAAAGGATTTGACCCGCGTAAACTTCTTGCACCTGGTTTTGAGGCGATCAAAGAGACGGTTAAGACAAAGATGGAACTGTTCGGTTCTATCGGAAAAGCCTGATGAATAAGTAAGGTTCATGACCGGACTGCAGGGATGTACATTTCGCAACGCGGATATACATACCGGCGGTCCGGTCTGTTTTCATATTAATGTGAGGGATTGAATGAGCGAGATTATCAATGTACCGGAAATTTTCGGAAAAAATGTGTTTAATGACAAGGCGATGCAGGAACGCCTTCCGAAAAGTGTTTACAAAAAACTGAAGAAAACCATTGAAGACGGAGCTGAGCTGGATCCGTCCATCGCAGATGTTGTCGCACACGCAATGAAAGACTGGGCGATCGAGCGCGGTGCGACGCATTATTCCCATTGGTTCCAGCCGCTGACCGGCATTACGGCAGAAAAACATGATGCGTTTATCTCCGTACCGGATTCCAACGGACGCGTTATCATGGAGTTTTCCGGTAAAGAGCTGATTAAGGGCGAGCCGGATGCATCCTCGTTTCCGTCGGGCGGACTTCGTTCCACCTTTGAGGCACGCGGCTATACAACCTGGGATTGTACTTCCCCGGCATTTCTGCGGGAAGATACGCTGGGCGTGACACTCTACATACCGACTGCATTCTGTTCGTACCGCGGCGAAGCACTGGATAAGAAGACACCGCTGCTGCGTTCCATGCAGGCAATCAACGAGCAGGCACTCCGGATTCTCCGCCTGTTTGGAAATACGACTTCCCACCGTGTGATTCCGTATGTGGGACCGGAGCAGGAGTATTTTCTGGTTGATAAGAACAAATATTTACAGAGAAAAGACCTGATCTACACCGGTCGTACCCTGTTTGGCGCGATGCCGCCGAAAGGACAGGAGATGGATGATCACTATTTTGGAAGCATCCGTCCGAGAGTCGGTGCGTTCATGAAAGAGTTAAATGAGACATTGTGGCGTCTGGGGGTCAGTGCAAAGACACAGCACAACGAAGTTGCACCAGCACAGCATGAATTAGCGCCAACCTATTGTCAGGTCAATCTGGCAGTCGATCACAACCAGATGGTCATGGAGGCGATGAAGCGTGTCGCAGGACATCACGGTCTGACCTGTCTGCTGCATGAGAAACCATTTGACGGAATCAATGGTTCCGGTAAGCACAACAACTGGTCCCTGACGAGCGACGACGGCATCAACATGATGAATCCGGGCGAGACGCCGCACGAAAATGTACAGTTTCTTCTGGTTCTGGCGTGCATCATGAAAGCAGTTGACAGACACGCGGATCTGCTGCGCGAGTCCACCGCGATTCCGGGCAACGATCATCGTCTGGGTGCGGCAGAGGCGCCGCCAGCGATCATCTCTATTTTCCTGGGCGAGCAGCTGGAGGATGTTATCGATCAGCTGTGCAGCACGGGCGAAGCCGCACATTCTAAGAAAGGCGAGGTACTTCAGACGGGAGTAGCGACACTTCCGGATTTCGTCAAGGATGCAACCGACCGCAACCGTACTTCACCGTTTGCGTTTACCGGTAACAAATTCGAGTTCCGTATGGTTGGTTCTTCGGATTCTGTTTCATCCCCGAACGTCGTGCTCAACACGATCGTGGCAGAAGCGTTTAAAGAGGCTGCGGACGAATTGGAAAACAGCGATGATTTTGACAGCGCAGTCCATGATATCATCAAGCGTTTGTTTGCAGAGCACCGCCGTATCATTTTCAGCGGAAATGGTTATTCTGAGGAATGGGTTAAAGAGGCAGAGCGCCGTGGACTCCCGAACCTGAAAGCGGGTATCGATTCTGTCGAGGCAATCCGGACCGAGAAAGCGATCAAGCTCTTTGAAGAATTTGGCGTGTACACCCGGACCGAGCTGGAATCCCGTGCCGAGATCGAGTATGAGGCATATTCCAAGACTGTTAACATCGAGGCGAAGACGATGATCGACATGGCAGGCAAGCAGATCATCCCGGCGGTTGTCAAATATACGACTCAGCTTGCTTCCTCCCTGACAGCCGTACGGACTGCCTGTGAGGAAGCCGATGTCAGTGTCCAGAAAGAACTGCTTTTAGAGACCTCTGATAAACTCTCAGAGATGAAGGTGGCATTGGCGGCACTCAAAGATATCCTGGCAAAGGCATCTGCGATCAAGGATAACAAAGAAAAAGCATTCGCCTATCTGCATGAGGTATGCCCGGCGATGGTAGCTCTCCGTAAACCGGCAGACGAGCTGGAAATGCTGGTAGATAAAGAGTTATGGCCGTTCCCGAGTTATGGGGATTTGGTGTTTGAGGTGTAGGCAGCTTTTAGAAGGTATGATTTTAATTAAAAAGATTTTGACCATCGATATAGGCTATGAATCGTTGGTCAAAATCTTTTTTATTTCAATTATATATTTTGCAAATACGGTTTATTTCCGTCCAGGACCCTGCGTCTGTCCCTCCTGAATCGTATCGCCCTGATTGGAGGTAAATCCGTTAATCCGTTTATCGGACGAATTTGACGAAGAGCCTGACGAGCTGGAGTTCGATGTCGTCGGTGCGGTGTAAGTCGTGCCGTTGCTGTAGATGCGGCTTGGTACATTGCCGGTATCGCTGGTGGAACTGCTGCTTGTCTGGTTATTCGAAGAGCCTGACGAACTGGAAGTCCCGTCCGGCGTGGAAGTGGAGCTGCTGTAGCCGCTTCCAGGAATCGGAACGGTTGTGCCCGACGAAGAACCATTTGACGAGCTGGAGCTGTTGGAACTTCCCGGTGCAGTAAAACTGGTCGAAGGATCGGAACTATTCGAATTGTTGGTGTTACCTGAACTGGAGGCCCCTGAATTGGAATTGTTCGAAGCCGTTCCGCTTGGCCCCGAAGTGCTGCTTGAAGAAGAACTGCCAGACGAAGTCCCTGTTCCCTGTGAAGCACTTGGGTCAAAATAGCTGTCGCTCATGCCGGAGAGACTGGACGGTGGATTCTGGCACGCACCGCTCTTGGCAAAGGTGTATTTCACCGAATCAATCGTCCGGGTTGTGTTCGAAGCCATCTTACCGTTCTCATCCAGATAATAGTAGGTGCCGGATACCTTAATCCAGCCTTTCTGACGGTGTCCGTACTCATTGAAATAGTACCAGGTGCCGTCGATCTGCTTCCAGCCGCGGCTCATATTGCCGTCTGTCTTGTCCATGTAGTAGGTGTTTCCGTTGCTGTCATTGAGCCAGCCAGTCAGCATCTTGCCATCATGGAGATAGTAGTATTCATTTTTAATAAGCTGCCAACCGGTCAGCATTTTTCCATTTTCGTCGAGATAATACCAGGTGCTGTTTACCTTCTGCCATCCAGTCCGCATCGCCCCGTCCGTGCCGAAATAATACCAGGTGCCGTTATCCATCTTCTGCCAGTTGGTAAACATCCGTCCATCATCGCCCAGATAATACCAGACCGTATCAAGCTGGAGCCAGCCCTTCTGCATCACACCGTACTGGTTAAAATAGTACCAGTAGTTGTTGATTTTCTGCCATTTAGTCATCATCTCGCCGCTCTGGTTGAAATAATACCAGGCGGAAGTGGATGAATCCTGACGCCATCCAGTCACCATCTTGCCGGTCGAATCATCCATATAATAATATTTCTCTCCGATATGTACCCATCCGGTATGCTTCTGACCGTCGTCGGTCATGTAGTACCAGTAGTTTCCGTCCTTCAGCCATCCGGCCGCACGGCTCTGGGAAGAAGGAAGCAGCCCCATGGCACCGATCAGGCAGGCAAGCCCAAGCAGTTTTGCATATCTTTTCCGCATCGCGTATCCCCCTTGCAATGTGATTTATCGTTATTTATGATTACAGTAGAAATTAATATCAAAGATGTTGGGGTCAAAAGGCATTTTGACCCCTCTGATACCAGATTGCTCCGCACTATATGCTCCCGCAATCTTCAAAAACATTCGTAATTCGCTCATTTTTCTTTGAAAAATGGCTACTTACTCATGTTTTTGGCGGGTCCCAAGGTCAAAAGTTTTCCTGCAAGCAAGCTTGCGTCAAACTTTCTGACCTTTTGCCTCTGGTATCATGATATCCCCGGCCGGTCATTGTCGGAAGTATCTGCCTGCGCAGAAGCTTCCGGTTCTTTTCCACCGGAAATTCTGTGAACCAGTGGCTGCAGGTATGCGCCTGCTTTCATGCCCATGGTTCCGATCACCGCTGCCAGAAGATCGATCTTTAAGACTTTCCAGCAGATCAGGAAAGCCGCAACCAGTACCAGCTTGCGCAGCATACTCTGCGCTACGGTATATTTGTTTGCATAGCTTTCGCTTCCGCTGTCCAGTACCCGCTCGGTCGTCACCGCCATATGGATCAGCATGCAGATGGCTCCCACTGCTCCCACAATGAGTCCCAGAACTACCGAGACCACCGGATAGGAAATCCGTGGAAGAAGCAGGACCGCAAGGATGATCAGAATCACATTGTAAAAAAGGATTCCTGCTGACATCTCAGCAAGCAGCCGTTTTGTTGACTTACTCAGCCACTCCATCGTTACCTGCCTCCTTTGCTGTCTTCATGAAAAATACGGCTCGGCTGTTTCGGTTTGCTGATTCCGCTTCGTGCCTGCCCGGCACTCTGCTGCTGTCGTAAGCGCTCATCCTCTTTCTGCTCCTGCATCAGAGTATTCTTCGCCATGACCCAGCCGCAGCGTCCGCCAGCCAGCACACCCAGAATCAGCATCGGTACCATAAGCTTCGTCCCAAAATGGGAATCCACCAGATAACCTGTGTAAACGCATAAAAGAACCGGAGTCAGCACACTAAAGCCAAGCTGTGTCACCATAGCCAGGCTGCGGAATACGCTTTTCTTATAATGCACCATATCCACCTCTCTTTGCATTTTGCATGTACAAACTATTATACCCAAACTTTTTGATTTTGTCCATTATGAATAGTTGGTTCGTTAAAAAATGGTGAATCTTGCACATCACAAACATTTCTGTCATTTTTTTATCGAACATTTCAACAAAAATAACTGATAAAAATTGTCATACTTGCCAGTTTGGTGCACATTTATACCAAAAAAACCGCCACATCCAAAAAATGTGACGGTTTTAACGATTTTCAGGTCAAATAACTTTCTTCTTATCTTAAATATAAGTTTTTTATATGGCCCTATAGATTTTTCTTATGCCTTTATTTGATCTCCTCATATGGCACACGGTTGATACCTTCCTCCACTGCCGCTTTTGCCACTGCATTTGCTACAGCCAGAGCTACGCGCTTGTCAAAAGAGGACGGGATGACATACTCTGGGGTCAGTTCTTCTTCCGGAATGACTGCTGCGATGGCATGAGCCGCCGCGATCTTCATGTTCTCAGTGATATCTTTTGCCCGCACAGCAAGGACACCTTTGAAAAGTCCCGGGAATACCAGTATGTTGTTGATCTGGTTCGGATAATCAGAACGGCCGGTTCCAACCACTGCTGCGCCGCCTGCCTTTGCCTCATCTGGCATGATCTCCGGAACCGGATTTGCCATGGCGAATACGATACCGTTGTTCATGGTGGCTACCATCTCTTTGGTAACCAGATGCGGTCTGGAAACACCGACAAAGATGTCTGCTCCCTTTAACGCGTCTGCCAGTTTTCCGTGTTCTTTGTTTAAGTTGCTGATGTGAGAGATTTCCTCCTGGCCGGAGTTTAAGTTCTCATCACCTTCGCAGATGATGCCGTTGATATCGCACATAATGATGTTTCCGAATCCCATGGCAATGAGCTGCTTGCCGATTGCCACGCCTGCAGCACCTGCGCCGTTGATGACGACTCTCAGTTCGCCCATCTTCTTGCCGGTCACCTTTACCGCGTTCAGGAGTGCCGCGCCAACTACGATGGCGGTACCGTGCTGGTCATCGTGGAATACCGGGATATCACAGCGCTCTTTCAGTTTTTTCTCGATCTCAAAACATCTCGGAGCCGCAATGTCCTCCAGGTTGATGCCGCCGAAGCTCTTGGAGATCAGCGCAATGGTATTGACGATGGTATCCACATCCTTGGAATCTACGCACAGCGGGAACGCGTCTACGCCTGCAAACTCTTTAAACAGAGCACATTTTCCCTCCATAACCGGCATTCCTGCAGACGGCCCAATATCTCCAAGTCCCAGAACCGCGGTTCCGTCCGTGATAACAGCTACCAGGTTGCCCTTGCTGGTGTAATCGTACGCCAGAGACTCATCCTCCGCGATCAGCAGGCACGGCTCTGCAACACCCGGAGTATAGGCGATGGAAAGTTCCTCCGGAGTTGTCACCTTCGCACGGGAGATGACCTCGATCTTACCTTTCCACTCTTTGTGTTTTTCAATTGCAAGCTATTTCTTATCCACCAGTTTGTGCTCCTGAAATATGTTGTTAAATTTTATTCTATTTTAGTACAAAGGAAAGCCTGCGTCAACCAAGGCAAAAGAAACCGTTCCCGGTACTTTTATCAGTCATGATCCAAACAGGACACAAGATCTCCGAAAATCAGATCTCTCTGACAGTAATTTGCCACTCTTATTTCGTGACGGCCGGTCATATCCGCATTCTTTACCCAGCGACAGTCATCACCGAGAACCGGCGAGGGCACGCGCGTGGACTGGATCCATCCCGGATTCTTCAGAAACGCAATGGTGGAAATATCCCAGATGGTTCTGGACCACGCCACATGCTTTGTCTCAAATCCGGCAAAATATTCTTCCGGCTGGTCTTCCCGGCCCTTTAGCTGAAGCGTGCGGTGCATCTTCCCGCGGTTAACCGCCTTTTCCAGATTGGTAAACTGATCCAGCACAATGTCCGTCAGATATGTGCCGATCCGGCTCTTTCCGTTTAGCTTGCACCGGGCCTCATCATCGGAAAAGGTCAGCAGGGAAGCCACATTCATGCAGGGTACCCACACAAGGGGAACTCCGCAGTTGAACAGATGCTGTGCCCCGCGAATTTCCTGGCCCATATTGAACTCATAGCCATGGTCAAAATACAGCGGCTGACCGCCAAGCCAGATCACAACAATGTGGTCCGCCAGACGCGGCTCTGCCAGAAGCGCGGAAGCCACATTGGTGCAGGCCCCGATCGATGCCACATAAAGCGGCTCATCACTGCTCATACCGCGCTCAATCAGGTCGCGCACTGCATCACTCATAACTGGGTCCCGCTTTTCATTCAGATAGCCGGTCGCTCCGCGGAATACTCTTCCGTCCGGATTCTCATCCAGTAGCTGAAAGATCTTCCGGATTTCCTGGTAACTTTGCTCCATTCCTTCCGCCGGATCCTCCTGAACCGCAAAATCCAGATCTCCGATATTATGCCGGAAAACAGTATGGGAAAACGGAGCTGCGTAAACCGCCTCAACCTGAAAACGCTCCGGCGAGCGTAGCGCCCAGGCAATTGCGAACTGGTCATCCACCTCATTCTTTGCGTCCGTATCGATCACCAGACGGATTTTCCCCGTGGGAACCGTCAGCCGTTCCCTTCTTAATTTCTCATCCATGTGTCTGTCCTCTCTGTCCTGCTTCAGACTGCCGCTTTTTCTTTAAAAGCTTCCACTTCCTGTCTCCACGGAATTGCGGAGGCTGCTCCCTTTCGGGTCACTGCAATGGCCGCGGCCCGGGAAGCATATTCCAGGCAGTCCCTGATATTCATATTTTCCAGGCTGCACGCAAGGTAATATCCGGTAAACGTATCACCTGCTCCTGTTGTATCCACTGCGGACACCGGATAGCTCTTCTGATAAATCCGCTGTTTTTTGTAAGAGTAAGCACAGCCCTTTTCTCCCAGGGTCAGTACTACCTCCGCCTCCGGATACAGTGTTTCCATTTTATCCAGAATCTTTTCCGGTGTTGTTTCCCCGGAAATGCGGCTGCCCTCATCCTCATTCATAATGAATACAGAGATCTTGCTCAGGTCACAGGCCAGGATTTTTTCATCCATCGGAGACGGATTCAGGACAATTTTCATACCCTTCTCATAAGCCTTATCAATCAGATAGCTCAGGCAGTTTACCTCATTCTGAAGAAGCAGATAGTCACCCCTGCCAAAATAATTTAATACTTCGTCGCAGTATGCCTCCGTGTTCTTCTGATTGGCTCCTCCGCTCAGGACAATACAGTTCTGGCCGGATGCCTCTACCTGAATAAACGCTTTTCCGGTTCCGCCTGATACCTCTTTCAAAAACCGGCAGTCCACATCGGCCTCCTGCAGCAGTTCTTTTAAGAAACCGCCGTCATCACCGATCAAACCTGCGTGATACAGCTCGCAGCCGGCCCGAGCCGCTGCCAGGCTCTGATTCAGTCCCTTTCCTCCCGGAAATCTCTGTTCGGAGACTGATGAGATAGTCTGACCTGCGCAGACAATCTTATCAACCCCAAATGTATAGTCAATGTTCAAAGAACCAAAATTGACAAATCTCATGCATCTACCTCCTGCCTCATACGATTCTGTTTTCAGCACTGTCCCGCAGGAGCCTGCTGACATTTCGCACAGGCTACAAAATGACCCGGACTTACCTCCCGCAGTGCCGGTACTCCCTGTCTGCAGGCATCGCAGCGGACCGGACATCTCTTATAAAACCGGCATTCATCCGGAAGATTGATTGGGGATACCACCTCGCCCTGAATGGCCAGTTCCTTTTTCACCTCGTGAATTTCCGGGATCGGAATAACTGACAGCAGCGCTTTCGTGTAGGGATGGAGCGGATTCTCGAACAGCTCCTCCACCGGTGCTTTCTCCACAACACTTCCCAGATACATAACCGCGATTTCGTCCGCGATATGATTTACTACAGACAGGTTATGGGTAATGAAAATATAGGTCAGTCCGCGCTCCTTCTGAAGATCCTGCAGCAGGTTTAAGATCTGCGCCTGAATAGACACATCCAGCGCGGATACCGGCTCATCGCATACAATCAGCTTTGGCTGCAGCGCAAGGGCTCTCGCAATTCCGATTCTCTGTCTGCGTCCGCCGTCCAGCTCATGAGGATATGCGTTGTAAAGACGCTCGGCCAGTCCTACCGTCCGCATCAGCTCCAGAACAGTTTCTTCCGTCTCTTTTTCAAGTTCCTTTTTATTCTTTGCTTTCAGGATCGGATGATACTTCAGAGGCTCTGCAATCAGCTGGCTGACGGTCATGCGGGGATCCAGGGAAGAGAAGGGATCCTGGAAAATGATCTGCATATCTTTACGCAGCTTTGTCATTTCTTTATTAGAGAGCTTACTGATGTCCTTTCCCTCAAAATACACCTCACCGGAAGTCGGCTCGATCAGCCGTAAAATCGTTCTGCCCGTGGTAGATTTTCCACAGCCGGACTCGCCCACGATTCCCAGTGTTTTTCCCCGTTCCAGGGTAAAGCTGACATTATCTACCGCATGAACGTTTCCCTTGTGGGTTGTAAAGTATTTCTTCAGATTTCGTACTTCAAGAATATTATCTGCCATTACCCGTTCCTCCTAATTCTGAACTCAGGATTTCTGTATGCGCTGCACGCAACTCTGTGTGTCTCGGAAAACGTAAAGGTTTCCGGCGCTTTTTCCCAGCACGCGTCTGTCGCGTATGGACACCGTTCCGCAAACGCGCAGCCCTTCGGCAGATTGGACGGATCCGGCATCAGGCCCTGGATCGGATGCAGCTTTTCCACACGTTTGTGAATATTCGGCAATGATACAAACAAGCCCTCTGTATACGGATGCTTTGTATGGTTGAATACCTCTTCCAGCGTACCGTATTCCACAATATGTCCGGCATACATAACTGCCACATCATCGCACATCTCTGCCACAACGCCAAGGTCATGGGTGATCAGGATCATGGAGGTATCGTTTTCTTCCTTTAACTGGCGCATCATCTGCAGGATCTGGGCCTGAATGGTAACATCCAGTGCGGAAGTCGGCTCATCAGCAATCAGCACAGTCGGGTTGCAGGCCAGAGCAATCGCAATGTCTACTCTCTGGCGCATACCGCCGGAAAACTGATGCGGATACTCCGATGCCCGTCTTGGGTCAATGCCTACCTTCGCAAGCAGCTTTCCTACCTCCTGCTTTACCTCGACCTTGGAAAGATTGCGGTGGAGAGAGATACTTTCCGCAATCTGGTCGCCTACGGTAAGAACTGGATTTAAGGAAGTCATGGGATCCTGGAAGATCATGGCGATCTCACTTCCGCGCACGGCCTGAAGCTGTGCCGGAGTAAGCTTACGCATATCCAGTCCGTTTACTTTGATGGAGCCCTCTGTGATCACGCCAGGAGGGGAGGGAACCATATTCATCAGAGCCAGCATGGCTGTCGTTTTGCCGGCGCCGGTCTCACCTACCAGTCCCAGGGTTCTTTTTCGTTTCAGTTTCAGATCAATGGAGTTGACCGCCTCCACAGTCTCTTCGGAGGTAACATATTTTACAACCAGATTCTCCACGTCAACCGCCAGATCTGTAGTTTCACGTATTTTGTCGAGTCCGCTATCGCCTTTTCTCTTTCTGCCAAACATTCTTTTCACCCCGCCTTATCGTTTCAATTTCGGGTCCAGTGCATCTCTCAGACCGTCGCCTACCAGGTTAATTACCATAACTGTGATCATAATTGCCAGACCCGGAAACAGGCACATATGCTGCGCATTGATGATGAATGACTTGGATGCGCTTAACAGTGCGCCCCACTCCGGAGTCGGAAGCGGCACGCCCAGTCCAATGTAGCTGAGTCCTGCTGCGGAGATAATGGAGGTTCCCACTCTCAGCGTGGCCTGCACCAGAATCGGAGAGAAACAGTTCGGCAGAACATGCTGTAGCAGAATGACATGGACAGGTGCACCGATCGCACGGGCTGATTCCACATAGTCGTTATTCCTGGTTACCATAACAGAAGCTCTGGTAATACGTGTCATGACCGGCATCGTACTGATGGAGAGAGCCAGCATCAGGTTGAACAGGTTGGTTCCGAGTACCGATACCAGGATGATGGTCATCAGAAGGCTTGGAATGATGGTAAAGGTATCAATAAATCTCATCAGAATGGTATCGAATTTTCCGCCGATATAACCGGCTAATGCCCCCAGAGGAACACCTACCGCACTTCCCATAAATACAGAGGCAAAACCAATAGCCAGGGAATATCTGGTTCCGTATCCGATTCTCGCCAGCATATCCCGGCCATAGTTATCGGTTCCAAACGGATGAGCCAGACACGGCTTCAATAACCGGTCACCGACCTGCATGGCAGTGATATCCGTATCATAATCCCATATTACATCTGCAAAAACCGCAATCAGGATCAGGAAGATCAGCACAACCAGGCCAATCATCGCACCCCTGTTGCGTCTGAACTGCTTCCACACCTCCAGCATCCGGTTCTGTTTTACACTTGATTTTTCTTTTGAACTGCTCATAAGCCACCTCAACCTTTAGAATACTGCGCTTTGATTCTGGGATCCAGAAATGCGTAAACTACATCAACGATCAGCAGGATAATGGATACAAAAATAGCCAGCATGATAACGAAACCGGTTACCACCTCAAAGTCACTCTTCTGAATGGAGTCTACCAGGAACGCTCCCACGCCCGGCCATGCGAATACTCTCTCAGTAAGGACTGCTCCGCCAAGCAGGGTAGACATCTGGATGCCGACCTGGGTTACCACCGGGATCTGGGCATTCTTGAACGCGTGATGGGTAATGATCATTCCCTCACTCTGGCCTTTGGCCCGGGCCGTTCTCAGGTAGTCCTGGCGAAGTACATCCAGCATGGAGGAACGGGTGATACGGGTCAGCGCCGCCATGTTGCCGGTACCGCAGGTAATGGCCGGAAGGATCAGGCTCTTAAATCCGACCGCTCCGGTGGAAGGCAGCCAGTGCAGGTTTACGGAAAACAGGATGATGAGCAGCAGGCCAAGCCAGAAGTTCGGCATGGCCAGTCCCACAAAGGACAGTGTCGAACATATGGTATCGATCCAGGTATTGTTCTTTACCGCCGCCAGAATACCAAGCGGAATGGACAAGAGTACTGTAACGATAACCGACGCGATGGCCAGCTTAAAGGTATTTGGGAATTTTTCAAAGAAGATATCCCATACCGGACGGTTCTGGGCGTAGCTGGTGCCAAGATCACCTTTCGCGATTCCGGCCATGTAACGGACATAGCGGACCGGAAGCGGATCGTTTAAGCCATGGGTTTCACGGTAATACTCAATCTGCTGTTCTGTAGCACCGTCTCCAAGCACCGTAACCGCCGGGTCTGACGGGACAAAATCCATGATGAAAAATACAATGAATGAAACCGCCAGAACTACAGGAATAATCATCACAATACGTTTTAAAACATATTTTAACATAGTCAGCTCCTCTTATAGCACAGGGCCACCGCTGTGATTCCAGCGACAGCCCTGTTATTCATTCTGTCAAATGTGTCTTCGTTATTCGATTACATAGCAGTTGGTGAAATCTACATCGACTGCCTGAGCGTTCAGGTTTACACCGTAGAAGTTCTTGGTTCCGATGCAGAACAGGTTCGCCATGCAGATCGGCACGCCCGGTACTTCTTCTGCAACATACTGCTGAAGGTCTGCATACTTTGTAAGCATTTCTTCGTAGTTCGGGCTTGCTAATGCGTCAGTCAGCTTTGCATCAAACTCCGGGTTGGAGTAGTTCATGAAGGATCTTGCTGCGTTGGTCATCAGGTACTCAACCATAACGGTCATGATGCCGCCGTACTGGGAAGTACAGTTGATTGCCAGATCGTATTTGTTATCCTCTTTGATAGCCTTGGTGAAGCCGGTCTGTGCATACTCGGTAATCTCCAGGTTGATGCCGGCCTGTGCCAGGTTTGCCTGCATAACCTCTGCTACCGGGATGTATTTTGCGAAGGTGTAAAGCTTTAAGGTAAGACCGGAAAGTCCGTTGTCTTCCAAGAGTTTCTTTGCGCCTTCCGGATCATACTGGTAAGCCTCTACCGGTGCATAGCCCGCTGCTACGGTACTGATGAAGTTTTCTGCTGCCACGCCGCAGTTTCCGTTCTCATAGCATGCGTTTACAATATCGTCACGGTTTACTGCCATAGCTACTGCCTGACGGACGATCTTATTGGAGCCGTTCTCGGTCAGAGCGTTGAAGCCGGCATATACAACCTGAATGTTGTCTGCCTTGTATACGTTGTAATTGCCGTCGTTCATCATGTTTACGATATCAGACGGGTTGCCGTCGTACATTGCGTCAATGTCACCGGACTGAAGTGCCAGTGCTCTTGCGCTTGCGTCTGTGATAACTACGAAGGTGATAGCCTCGGTCACTGGTTTCTCACCCCAGTAATCTTCAAAACGGCGGATGGTCCATGAAACACCGGATTCCAGATTGTCAAAGTAGTATGGGCCGGTACCGATGGCGCTGCCCTCTTCAAAGCCCTTGGTCTCAATGGCGTTCTTGCAGATGATATCCTGTGCTGCGTAGTACAGCCAGTCAGCAGAGCTTGTGTTCAGCTTGAAGGTTACGGTGTACGGATCGTCTACTACGACCTCGTCTACCATGCTGACACCGGTGATCGGCTGTGTGATGCCGTCATTCTCTGTGGTGGATGCGTATTCCCAGGTGAACTTGACATCCTCTGCGGTGAAGTCGCTGCCGTCATGGAACTTAACGCCCTCACGAAGCTTAAAGGTCCATTCCGTGGAATCGTCGTTGCTGCTCCACTCTGTAGCCAGCTCCGGAGCAGCTTCCCCATCTGTTCCGACGCTTACCAGGCCATTAAAAGTAGAGTTACAGGTCTGTGTGGTCACGGTTGCGGTGCCTGCATAGCGGTTTTTCACAGTCAGGTCAGCCAGCGTACCGATACGGATTTCTTTTTTGTAGTTTGTGCTTTCGTTCTTTTCCGGTTCCTCAACGGCTGCCGGTTCGGAAGCTCCTGCCGCACTGGCAGAAGTCTCTGCGCTCTTCTGTCCGCCGCAGCCTGCAAGCATACCTACTGCAAGCGTTGCCGCCATAAGCAATGACACTGTTTTTTTCATCATAATAGTTCCCTCTCCTTTCGTTTGCACGACTTCACTGAAAAATTTTAAATGGTTTGCGGTCCATTTATATCCACTTTTCACAGTCCTTATTTTTCTTCGGTCATTTTGTTAGTGCTATCTGACAGGAAAATTGTTTCGGAAATCGTTTTCGTTATCCATAATATACCACATCTTCTTTTTCGCGTCAATATCATTTATTCAAAACCTATAATTTTCTTTGCTTTTTCCCGGTTTTATTGTACAATAAATTCACAATCTTTTACTTTTTAGAATTTTGAGGTATTTTTCATTATGACAATTAACGAAATCGCAAAGCTTGCTGGTGTTTCCGCTTCCACTGTTTCCAAGATCATGAACAACAAAGACAGCAGCATCAGTGCGGAAACCCGGGAACATGTTCTGAAGATTGCAAAGGAATATCACTACAAGCCCTACGCGTCCGTCATCACCTCTGCTTCTGTCAAAAGCCTGTGCATCGGCGTGATCTTCCGGAACACCTCGGAATATACCCTTTCCACCAGCGGTATTCTGGGTGCGGCGCGCGAGGAGGGATACTCGGTTATTTTTCATGAAAGCGCGCTTTCCCCGGAACAGGAAGTGAAAAATATCATGGCCCTGATCAATCTGCATGTAGATGGCATCCTGTGGGAGCCGGTATCACCGGAAAGCCTGGAGGCCGCCGAATACATCCGGCGGGCCGGCATTCCTTTTTTCCTGACAAACGCAGACACACCGGATGCCATAAATCTGGACTACCAGAAAATGGGATACCTGGCAACGGAAGCGCTGATCCAGGCCAGACACACAGAGATTGCCTGCCTGCTCAGCAAGGGAAACCGAACCTCCGGATTTTTCCAGGGCTACCGTCAGTGCCTGCTGGAGCACAATATTTCCCTGAAAGACCAGTTTGTTTTTTCCATTGAAGACGGACTTCCCATCAGCAAAATGGCCAACCATCTGTTCAGCGGCATTGTTGTCTCCCATTACGCAACGGCCGTGCGGCTGTTTCAGGCCGTCAGCACCCTGCACTATTCCATCCCTTATGATCTTTCCCTGGTTTCCCTGAAAGACACAGAGCGCCTGATCCAGGATTACCCGCCGATTTCTACGCTGACCATCCCGCATTTTGAATTCAGCCGCTACCTGACCCTCCGCCTGATCCAGACCATTGAGAAAAAGGATGGAACCCTCTCACCGGATTTTCCGCTGGAGCTGGCCAACACGTTATCCATCGATATCCCATACAACTCCAGGCTGAAGAAAATCATTTCCCTTGGCAGTATCAATATCGATAACTACATGAATTTCAAGGAACTGCCCCACACCGGCAAAACCGTAACCGCGCCCACATCCGCTGTTCATCCTGGCGGAAAATGTATCAATGAAGCCATCGGAGCCGCCAAGCTCGGTCACAATGTCTGTGCCATCGGATGCGTTGGGGATGATGCGGATGCGGATCTCTTATACGAATATGCCAAAGGCTATCAGGTTGACACCTTTGGAATCCGGCGCAGCAAGGGACAGAAAACCGGACAGGCCTACATTTTTGTACAGGAAGACGGTGATTCCATGATTTCCATCATGTCCGGTGCCAATAACTCCACCACAGCGGAAGATATCGCAAACAGCGAACGGCTCTTTACCAATGCCAGCTACTGCATGATCCAGACAGAGATTCCGCTGGATGCCATCATGAAGGCTGCGGAACTGGCCAGAAAGCATGGTGTCACCACAGTACTCAAGCCCAGTGCCTGCTCATTTCTTCCCACCAGACTCCTGAAGCTGACCGACATCATCGTTCCGAACCTGGAGGAGTTAAATGAAATCTGCCCGGGCAAAGAATCCATGGAAGAGAAAGCCAGATACCTTCTCTCCCAAGGCATTCAGATCGTCATTGTCACTCAGGGTGCCAAAGGCTGCTACATTTGCACCGATGATTTTTCCTGTTCCCTTCCGGCTATTGATGTGATTTCTGTTGACAGCTCCGGAGCCGGTGACGCCTTCATTGCCACCCTGGTTTCCTACCTGCTGTATGACTATGACCTGATCTCCGCAGCTAAAATTGCCACATACGCGGCTGGACTCAGTACCACCCGCCAGGGAACCACCACCGCGCTGGTAGACCGCTTTACCCTGGAGCCCTACATCCGCCGGATGGATCCGAAGCTGTTAAAAAACTGAATTGTTGTCCAGACAACGGATTTTCTTTCCATTTCTGTTTATAATAAAAGCAGATTTTAAACACCAAGGAGGTTCCATCATGAGCTTTATTAAGAATATCAGCAAATCCGAGGTTCTCACCTTAAAAGAGGAAGTTGCTTACCAGAAAGGCCAGGTAGTCAGCAAGACCCTTGCCCAGAATGACGCGTTAAGCGTTACCCTCTTCGCCTTCGACAAGGACGAGGAAATCAGCACCCACGAGTCTGGCGGTGATGCCTTCGTTACCTGCCTGGACGGCGTCGGCCGCATCACCATCGACGGCAAAGCTTACGAGCTGCATGAAGGCGAGTCCATCGTTATGCCGGCCAAGCATCCGCATGCTGTGTATGGTCAGGAGCAGTTTAAGATGCTGCTGGTTGTCGTATTTTAAGAAATGATTGTTTTTGAGAAAAACATTCACTTTCAGAAGCATGGCTTGCATAAAACCATGCTTCTATTGTATACTTGAACCCAGACAAAGGGGGTTGCACAGAGAGAGGTTTCTTTCTGAGTGCAGCCTCCTTTGTTTTATTTCTAACAAAGTTTTAGAAAATCTAAATTTTTGTTAGATTTCTCTTGCCTTTTTCCTCGTCATTCTGTATACTGGGGATTAATCGCTAATGAGAAACATAATCAAAATGAACAAAATTGTAACTATCCCATCCATAGTTACCAAACAAAAAGAGAGGTAAATCAGATATGAGTCGTTTGGAGATCACCAGCCCCAACCAGGCTCAGCTCATGATCGAAGAGCTGTATAAAGACCTGGAACGAAGAATCGAATCCAGCCCGCCAGGTCTCTGCCCGGTAGACATGACCAGAGCATTCGTGGAAATGTGTCACACCCACACCTGCGGCAAATGCGTACCGTGCCGCGTCGGCCTGTGGCAGTTAAAGAACCTGCTCACCGATGTTATGAACGGTGAAGCCACCATGGATACCTTAACGCTGATGGAAGAGCTGGCGCAGACCATTATGAATGGTGCTGACTGCGCAATTGGTTATGAGGCAGCTCATGCCGTATACCGCAGCCTGAAAGAATGCTATGAAGATTATGAGGAGCACGTTCACCAGGGCCGCTGCACCTGTAACTACAGCCAGCCGGTTCCGTGTGTTTCCCTGTGTCCGGCTCACGTGGACATCCCGGGCTACGTTTCCCTGGTGCGGGAAGGCCGCTATGCCGACGCTATCCGCTTAATCCGCAAGGACAACCCGTTCCCGACCACTTGCGGCTTCATCTGTGAACACCCATGCGAGGCCCGCTGCCGAAGAAACATCATTGATGACGCAGTCAATATCCGCGGTTTAAAACGCTTTGCTGCCGACTATGCCGGCAAGGTTCCACCGCCAGCCTGCGCCGCTTCCACCGGCAAGAAGATTGCCATCATCGGCGGAGGCCCGGGAGGCTTAAGCGCCGCTTACTATTTACAGCTCATGGGCCATCAAACCACGGTTTTCGAGATGCTTCCGAAGCTGGGCGGCATGCTCCGCTACGGTATTCCGAATTACCGTCTTCCGAAAGACCGTCTCGATGACGATATTGACGCCATTCTGGAAACCGGCGTGAAGGTGGAATACGGCAAACGCATCGGCACTGACATTACCATTCAGGAGCTCCGCAAGGAATACGATGCCGTGCTCATTACCATCGGCGCGAGCACCGATAAAAAGCTCGGCATTGAGGGAGAATCCGCTGAAGGCGTCATCTCCGCTGTCCGCTTCCTGCGTGATGTAGGGAAGAACTTAAATCCGGATCTGACCGGTCAGGAGGTTGCTGTCATTGGCGGCGGAAACGTTTCCATGGATGCGGTCCGCACCGCAAGACGTCTCGGCGCAAAGAAGGTGTCCATCCTCTACCGCCGCCGTGTAGCCGATATGACTGCGCTGCCGGGCGAGATTGAGGGCGCGGTTGCCGAGGGCATTGAAGTGAAAACCCTGATGGCTCCGGCCAGAATTGATGTAGATGAAAACAACCATGTACGCGGTGTCTATGTCACCCCGCAGATGATCAGTAAAATCAAGGGCGGCAGAGCCAGCGTGCGTGCCACCGGCGAGCCGGATATCTTCATTCCGTGCCAGACTCTGATTGTGGCCATCGGACAGGATATCGAGTTCCAGCACTTCGAGGAGGCCGGTCTTCCGGTTAACCGTGGCAAGATTCAGACCGAGCGCTATGGTGGTTTTGACAATATGCCTGGCGTATTTGCCGGCGGTGACTGCGCATCCGGACCGGCATCCGTTATCAAAGCCATTGCGGCAGCAAAAGTTGTTGCGGCAAACATTGATGAATACCTTGGCTTCCGCCACACCATCGGCTGCGATGTTGTGCTTCCGGAGCCTGACCTGCGTGACCGCATCCCGTGCGGCCGTGTCAACCTGACCGAGCGCGAGGCCTGCGAGCGCGTCTGCGATTTCGAGGGCGTGGAAAACTGCATGACGGAAGCAGAGGCCAGACAGGAAGCCAGCCGATGCCTCGGCTGCGACCACTTCGGCTATGGAATCTTCAAAGGAGGTCGTGAGAACAGATGGTAAATTTAAAGATTGATCATAACGAAATCTCGGTTCCAGAGGGAACCACCATTATGGAAGCGGCAGCCCTGGCAGGAATCGACATTCCGAAGCTCTGCTACTTAAAAGATATCAACGAAATTGCGGCCTGCCGTGTCTGCCTCGTGGAAGTAGTCGGCAAGGAGAAGCTTGTAACCTCCTGTAACAACAAGGTACAGGAAGGTCTGGAGATCCTGACCAACAGTCCAAAGGTCCGCGTCGCAAGAAAGCAGAATGTGCAGCTGATTCTTTCCCAGCACGACTTTAAGTGCGCGACCTGCGTCCGCAGCGGCAACTGTACCCTGCAGACTCTTTCCAACGACTTAAACATCATCGATCTGCCCTTCAAAGAGCGCGTGGAGCATGCACCGTGGGACAAGAACTTCCCACTGATCCGCGATACCGAAAAGTGCATCAAGTGCATGCGCTGTATCCAGGTCTGCGACAAGGTGCAGGGACTTGGCATCTGGGATGTGACCAGCACCGGTTCCAGGACCACCGTCAATGTCAAAGGCAACCGCAAAATCACCGATGCGGACTGTGTTCTCTGCGGCCAGTGCATCACCCACTGCCCGGTCGGCGCCCTGCGTGAGCGGGATGATACCGAGAAGGTATGGGATGCCATTGCAGATGAAAAGAAAATCGTTGTGGTTCAGATTGCTCCGGCCGTGCGTGCCGCATGGGGCGAGGCCATGGGCATGAAGCGCGAGGACGCTACCGTAGGCAAGATCCTGGATGCCTGGAAGCGCATGGGAGCGGACTATGTGTTCGATACCTCCTTCTCCGCAGACTTAACCATCATGGAGGAGGCAACGGAGTTCCTGGAACGGTTCCAGAACGGTTCCTTAAACAACTGGCCGATGTTCACCTCCTGCTGCCCGGGCTGGCTGCGTTTTGTTAAAACCCAGTTCCCGGAAATGGTGCCGCAGCTTTCTACCGCGAAATCTCCGCAGCAGATGTTCGGCGCGGTCGGCAAGACCTGGCTGGCGCACAATCTCGGCGTGGACGCGGACAAAATTTACAGCATCTCCATCATGCCGTGCATCGCAAAAAAGGCCGAGCGCGAGCTGCCGAGCATGGATTCGGCCGGTCACGGCAGCGATGTCGATCTGGTCATCACCACCCGAGAGCTGGCGCGCATGGCGCGTGCCGAGCACCTCGATGTGGAAAACATCGCGGAATCCGCGTTTGATTCTCCGCTGGGCGACGGCACCGGCGCAGGCGTTATTTTCGGCGCGACCGGCGGCGTTATGGAAGCTGCGCTGCGTTCGGCGTACTTCCTCACCACCGGCGAAAATCCGTCTCCGGATGCGTTCCGCGAGGTACGTGACGACGGCACGATCTCTCCGCTGCCGTGGCGCGAAGCGACGTTTGAGCTGGCAGGCCGGACTGTGCGCTGCGCGGTAGCGAGCGGACTGGGCAACGCACGTCAGCTTCTGCACTCGCTGCAGCGCCGTGAGGTACACTATGAGTTTGTGGAGATCATGGCCTGCCCGGGCGGCTGTGCCGGCGGCGGCGGTCAGCCGGTGGACGGCACCGACCGCGAAAAGGCCGCCGACCGCGGCAAGGTTCTGTTCCGACTCGATCAGAATGCACCGCTGCGTTTTTCGCATGAAAATCCGGCGGTTCAGGCACTGTACCGCGAGTATCTGGATGAGCCGTGCTCGCACAGAGCGGAGGAGCTGCTGCATTGCGACCATTTCGCCTGGCAGATGCCGCAGAATCCGCGATAAAAGCCGGTTCTGCAATCCCGTAGGGCGGGCTGCCCTCAGCCCGCCTCATTTGGCGGAGTTCTTATCGCATAACGGCAAAAACACCCCGAACAAGCAAAAAAGACGCTGTATCAGCTTGATACAGCGTCTTTTTTGCGTTATTCGATATTCTGTGCGCAGATAATGGAAATTTCCGACCCCTTATTACTGTTTTCCGGCTGAATATTCTTCTGCAGCAGGTCTGCGAGCAGGCGCAGCGGCTGGTTACCTTGCCGGAACATGTCCTGCGTGATGGTCAGGTCAAGCG
>ERZ773164.1363-NODE-1363-length-24771-cov-4.482521_pt1 | contig 24771 bp, 9 predicted proteins | sample MGYA00511917_ERZ773164 | MGnify/ENA primary metagenome ERZ773164 (study PRJEB29015, sample SAMEA2737847) | human gut metagenome | biome: human gut; feature: human-associated habitat; material: faeces | place: China | collected 2012 ...
TGGAGAAAAGACAGAAAAATAAAAAAATATACAGATGAAATTAGAATAAAAAGGATAGAAATTGTGCAAAATACCAGTGCTTTTTTCTATCCTTTTTGTCGTTTTGAAATTTTTGTACGATAGTAGAAAAGATTAGCACACTAGTATAAATATAGAGGAATAAAATTGAAAAAATATATACGATTGTAGTATGATTATATAGAATATTTGTGTAATGTGCATGAATAAGAAAGGAGACATTTATGAAAAAGAGAAATTTAAAAGTTCTTAGTTTACTCTTAGTTGCCAGTATGACAGTACCAACTGTAGCAGAATCTACATACTATTTAAACGCTCCAACTATGGTACAGGCAGCAGAGAAAAACAACACTAAAGTGGAAAAAGAAGCCGTTTTGGAAGACGGAGTAAATGACCAATGGACTGAAGATAATAAAGTAGGAACAGATTCTGTTTGTGCAGTGGAAAAAGGTTGGTTACATGTAAAATCAGGTTCAGGAAACGGAAATGACGTAACTCCTAGCGGTTCAAAACGCCCTGCAATGTTTGTAAATCCAACGGAATTTGACTTTACAAAACCGGGATACTTTGAATTTACAATGAAATCAAATAATACAAATAAAGACCAAAATAATGCAGACCGTTTTGGTATTTATTTAGGATATAATACAGACAAAAACGGTATGTTTTTAGGATATGATAATGGTGGCTGGTTCTGGCAAAAATATCAGAATGGTAATGGAAACTATGCACAGGTAGGACAGGCAGCACCAGGAAAAGATGTAGAGACAAAAGTTCGAATTGAATGGACAGGCGATTATAAAGCCACATTGAAATTAAATGGTACGGCAGTGCTTACAAATGAAGATTTCAGTGGAATTAAAGATAACTTAGGAAAGAAAATTGCCATTAAAGCGGGGAGTTTCGGGGATAATAGAACTGATGTGTTCTTAAAAGATATCCACTACACAAGTCAGAAAGAAGCAAAAACTTACGATGTAACAGGTAAAGTTGTCGATGATAAAGGAAAGGCTGTAGAGAAAGCGACTGTAAAAGTTGGTGACCAGACAGTAACAACAAACGCTGAAGGAAAATATACTTTAAAATTAAAAAATGGTACATATACAGTTGAAGTTACAAAAGAAGAATTTGAAACTGCAACAGGAAGCGTTACGGTAAATGGAGCAACAGCAACAGTAACAGACATTAAATTAGCGCCTGAAGCAGCAGTAGAAACGGAAAAAATTTCTTCAAAAGATATGGACGTATATGTAGCAAAGAATTTCCCAAGTGTCGTAAAATACGAAATGCAAGGTGACAACAAAGGAAAAACATTCTACGGACAGACTAAAGCGCTTGATACAATCAAAATCAATGATGTAGCAATCAAATTAAATAAAGATGATGTAAAGGCAACTTTCGCTGACGACAAAGCAACATATGTAATCAAGTTAAAAGCTGACGGCGAGAAAAAAGTTGACGCAGAAATCACGGCAGAATTAAAAGTAAAGAAAAATGAAGTGCATTTTGACATTACAAAAGTGAAAAACAACCTTTTAAAAGAAGGCGTAAAAGAAACTAAGGATAATGCAATCCAGACAATCGAAATTCCAAACCACAGTTTAATTTCTGTAAGAAGTACACAGGAAGGCGCAAACTTAAAAGGTGCTTTGATGTCTTCTAACACAACAATCAGTGGTGACTCGTATATAGAAGTAAATGACAGTACACCGGTGAAAAATCAGGATTATATGTATGCATTTGTTTCTAATAATGAGTTAAGTGCAGGTCTTTGGAGTAACTCTGAAAATGAAGGTAGTGCGAAAGCCGTAGGTGTTTCAGGCGGTAGCCACAATACAAGGGTTATGTCCACTGTTGAAAAAGGAAACGGCTATGTATCCATGGGACTTGGAAGTACAAAATGGTATTATCACAGAGCAGTAGAAAGCGCTCCTAAGAAGAAAGCGGACGGAAGCCTTTACAAGAAAGAGTATGTTGTAGAAGAAACAGAAATGCCGTCAATGAAAGTAGCAATCGCCGGAAATATCAACGGTGATAAAAATGTTGACTGGCAGGACGGTGCAGTTGCATTCAGAGAGATTATGCACAATCCATATAAGAGTGAGGAAGTTCCTGAATTAGTTGCATGGCGTATTGCAATGAACTTCGGTGGACAGGCTCAGAATCCATTCTTAACAACATTGGATAACGTAAAACGTGTAGCAATGCACACAGACGGTTTAGGACAGTCCGTACTTTTGAAAGGTTACGGAAGTGAAGGTCATGACTCAGGTCACCCTGATTACGCTGACATCGGAAAACGTATCGGTGGTGCAAAAGACATGAACACACTTATGGAAAAAGGTAAAAAATACGGAGCAAGATTCGGTATCCATGTCAATGCCGGAGAAATGTATCCGGAAGCAAAAGCCTTTACAGACGATTCTGTTAGAAGACATGATAAAGATGCTAACGATGGAAGCTATAAGAAAGGTGATTTACGTTACGGCTGGAACTGGTTAGATCAGGGCGTTGGACTTGACAGTGTTTATGACTTAGGTGAAGGACACAGAAGACAGCGTTTCAATGACTTGAACGAAAAAGTTGATAACATGGATTTCGTTTACGTAGATATTTGGGGAAATCGGACAGGTGGTAGTGATGACTCATGGCAGACACGTAAATTATCAAAAGAAATCAATGACAATGGCTGGCGTATGGCTACTGAATGGGGTTCTGCAAATGAGTATGATTCGACATTCCAGCACTGGGCAACTGACCTTACATACGGTGGTTTCGAGTTAAAAGGTGAAAACAGTGAAGTTATGCGTTTCCTTCGCAACCACCAGAAAGACTCATGGGTAGGTGATTATCCTTCATATAAAGGAGCAGCAATGGCGCCACTTCTCGGTGGATATAACATGAAAGATTTTGAAGGCTGGCAGGGACGTAACGATTACGATGCGTATATCCAAAACTTATATACACATGATTTAACAACGAAATTTATCCAGCACTTTGAAATCATGGATTGGGAAGATGGAAAAACATTTACCGACACTAATCCAAAGGGACAATCATATACTTGGACACCTGAAACGAAAATTACACTAAAAGGTGACATGGGTACATTAGTTCTCGAAAGAGGTTCTGACAATCCAACTGACCCTCAATACCGTGACAGAACAATGACTTTAAATGATAAAGTAATTGCGACAGGTGCAGTTTCAAGAGGTGATAACGGAGAAGGCGGAACAGAATCTTACTTAGTGCCATGGAATTGGGACGCAGAAACAGGGGACAAAGTATCTGAAGACAAAGAAAAAATGTACCACTGGAATACAAAAGGCGGAACAACTACTTGGGAACTTCAGGACAACTGGAAAAACTTAAAAGATGTTAAAGTTTATGAATTAACAGATTTAGGTAAAGTAAATGAGAAAACTGTTCCTGTAAAAGAAGGAAAAATCACATTAGAAGCGAAAGCACAGACACCTTATGTTGTATGCAGAGGTAAAGAAGATAACTTAAAGATCACATGGAGTGAAGGAATGCACATCGTAGATGCAGGATTCAACACAGGTGATGCAGGACTTAAGAAATATTGGGAAAAATCAGGTAATGGCGAAGCGGTAATTGCTAAGAGCCAGTACAGCAACCCAATGTTAAAATTAGACGGCAAAGTATCTATGACTCAGGAATTAACAGACTTAAAACCGGGACAGAAATATGCCGTATTAGTTGGTGTGGATAACAGAAGTAATGCAAAAGCAAGCGTAACCGTAAAATCCGGAGATAAAGTACTGGATTCAAACTACACAACAAAATCAATTGCGAAAAACTATGTAAAAGCATATACACACAGCAATTCAAGTGCAACTGTTGACGGAACAAGTTACTTCCAGAATATGTATGTATACTTCACAGCGCCTGAAAGTGGTAAAGTGACATTAACTCTTGCAAAAGAAGCGGGAGATGGAAGCGCATACTTCGACGATGTTCGTGTAACAGAGACAACTATGGACGTCTTAAAGAAAGATAAAGACGGAAATGTAACAGGAATGAAACAGGACTTTGAAGACAACGTACAGGGTGTATATCCATTCGTTATCGGAGCAATCGAAGGTGTAGAAGATAACCGTACTCATCTTTCAGAGTTACATGGTAAATATACTCAGGCAGGCTGGGACGTGAAGAAAATGGACGATGTTCTCACAAAGAACGATCCGGATTCTAACTGGTCAGTAAAAGCAAATGGTCTTTGCCAGAGAGGAAACCTTGTAATGCAGACAATTCCTCAGAACTTCCGTTTTGAAGAAGGAAAAACATACAAAGTTTCATTTGATTACCAGTCAGGTTCAAATGGAATTTACGGAGTAGTTGTAGGCAACGGCGAAGTAAAAGGAAGCGAAAAAGTAACTGAATTAGAAATGGCAATGGGTTCTAAAGCAGAGAAGACTTATGAGTTCGAGATTACAGGCGCAACAGACGGACAGACATGGTTCGGTATTTATTCAACAACAAAACCGGCGGATCTTCAGGGAAAAGGCGGAGCGGCTGCAAACTTCGGCGGATATCAGGACTTCGTATTAGATAACCTGAAAATCGAAGAAGTGAAAGAAGATGTGACAAGAGCAGACTTAGAAGCATTGGTAAAAGAAGCAGAACAACTGAAAGCAGAAGATTATTTACCGGCAGACTGGAAAGTATTACAGGACGCATTAATAAATGCAAAAGTTGCTTTGAACAAAGATAAAGACTCACAGAAGGACATCGAAAATGCGTACTACAAATTAAAAGGTGCTATAGAATCCTTAAAATATGCAGGCGGAACAGAGTCTGATGAAAGAGGAGATATTACTGTAGAAAATTATGAAGTACAGGCAGGAAGTTTTGAACCAAACAATACTTCAGAAGGTGATCCTAAATATGCACAGGACAACAATGCAGGAACACTTTGGCACACAAAATACTCTGATACAGATATTAAAAATGCATGGTATCAGTTCAACTTTAAAGAAGCACAGACTGTAAACGGTATGAGATATCTTCCACGTTCGGGTGCGGCAAATGTAAATGGTAAGTTGAAAAAAGTTGATATTCAGATTAGTACGGACAACGCAAAAACATGGACAACAGTTGCAGATGATTTAGAGGTTTCTCCAGATACAAAATGGCAGAAGATTGCATTTGATAAAGAATATACAGGAGTTACAAATGTAAAATTCATTGCTGTGGAAACAGGTGGAAATACACCAAATCAGTTTGCGGCAGCGGCAGAACTTCGTGTGACAACACCGTTTACTCCTGAAAAGCCGGAAGTAGATAAAACAGGTTTAGCAAATGCAATTGCAGAAGCAGAAAAACTTCAGAAAGACAACTATACAGAAGAATCATGGAACAACATGATTAAATACTTAGATGCAGCAAAAGCAGTTAATGCGAATCCGGAAGCAACTCAGTATGACGTGGCTCTCGCTATTGCAAACCTCGGAGATGCAGTAAAAGACTTAGTTGCAGTAGAAAAACCTGGAAAACCGGACAAATCAGCATTGAAAGACGCAATTGATAAGTATAGCAAATATACACAGGGAAAATATACTGATGAGTCATGGAAGAAATTTGAAGATGCGTTGAACCATGCAAGAAAAGTATATGAAAATGAAAATGCAACTCAGGGAGAAGTTGATGCGGCAATAAGTGCATTAAATATTGCAGAAAATGGACTTACTACAGGTGAAGGTAGCGACAGCGGCAACGGCAATGGAAACAATGGAAACACAGGAAAACCTTCTAAACCGGGCAAACCGAATAAACCTGTAAAAACAGGAGATGAAGCACCTGTCCTTCCGTTAACGGCAACAGTTGCAGGATTAGGAGCAGCAATCGCACTTCTATTCAAAAAAAGAAAATAAATAACCCATAACATGAGTTGAAAAATTCGGCCTGAGAAATCAGGCTGAATTTTTTATTTGAAAACTACTCTTTCATGGTCTATAATGAAAAACAGATAAAATAATGGAAGCAGGGAGAAAAATAATGAATTACACCATTCAAAGAATCAGCACAGAACAAGATATTGAAAAATGTAACTTATTTGAAATAAACAATTACCAGTGGAAGAACGTGTATAAACCGAAAACTTACGGGTATGCAGGATATTTGGAAGGAAAGGGAATTTATGTGAAATTCATCTGTGAGGAATCCAATCCAAAGAGAGAATACACAAAAGACCGTGACAGTGTATGTCTGGACAGTACGGTGGAAATCTTTATGGCATTTCCGGAGAAGGGTGAAAAACTTTCCAATGATGTAATGTATATTAATTTTGAGATGAATTCCAACGGAGTAATGTACTCTAAATATGGAAAGGGAAGAAAAGGAAGAACATTTATTTCAGAAGAGTTGTGTGCAAAAAGTAACTGCAAGTCTGTAATTGGGGAAGATAAGTGGGAGATTACCGTAACGATTCCGGAAGAACTTTTGAGAGAAATCTGTGATTTCGATTCTATTTTAAACGGCGAAACATTTTACTGTAATTTTTACAAAATTGCCGAAAGTCCTGAAGTTGAGCATTATGGAACTTTTTCACCGATTGAGAATGAGACGCCAAATTTTCATTTACCGATTTACTTTGCGCAGGCAAATATTGAAAAATAAAAAATGCCGACAGCCACATAAATGGCTGTCGGTATTTTTAACGGTTCTAAGTCAATAGTTGGGGTGGGATTTTAAAAATCCCGCTCCATTGTTGTGTTTAAAGGTATTTTAGTGTCGCCATGTAGTAGAACCTGTTTTATTGCATGGCAAACAAACCTTCAAGTGCCAGTCTATTAAAATTAATCGGTTATAAGAAAAATGCGAGTTCTGAGATGTTGGAAATTTCTGATACCGTATGAGGTTCGTTTCAGAACTTTTATTTTATTATTGAAACCTTCGGTTGGACCATTTGTGATATGTGCATATTTAAAAGCATTTAGGATTTCTTTAGACCATGCACGATAGGTTTTGGCGACTTTCTCAAATTCATTTAATCCAGAAGATTCGGCCATTTTAATCCAATCGAAGAAGTCTTTTCGCTGTTCGGAATACTTAGTATTCTGACAGAGTTCATAAAATTTTTCTTTTAAATAATGAGCTCTTCGCAGGTCATCGTTATATAGAAGCATCAAATCACAGGCTGCCTTATTCTCGTCTTTGAGTTTATTATATCTGCTTAAGATCAGTGTTCTGCTTCGTTTGTAATATTTTCTAAGACGTGCAGGCATTGTTTTTTGCAATCTTTTACGTACTCCTTCGATAGCCCAAGTGGTTTGTCTAATGAAGTGATATTTATCAATAATGACTTCGGCATTCGGAAAGTAAGACTACGCCAGCTCTATGTATGGTTTCCACATATCACAAACAAAGTGTTTTACTCGATGTCTTTCATCCTTAGGAATAGAAGAAAAGTAAGACACCAAATGACTATATTGCCTGTCAGGAAGAATGTCTAGAACCTTATGCTTTACCGGATCAACCAGAATACATTGGAATTTACCGGTGGAAGCATTTCCACGGAACTCATCAATAGATATGGAAGTGGAAAACTTTCTTCTGGAGTAAGCGATCGTATTTAAAACCCTTCCAACAGTGGCAGTAGAAATATTAGCCTGTCTTGCAGTCTCCTTGATGCTTTGAGAGTTATGCAGAGAAGTAGCAATAAAAGCAGTCAGTCTTGCAGTTCTCTGGAAGTATCGAGGAAGGAAAGAATAGTTTTCATAGAACCGTTTTCCACATTTGCATACATACCGCCTTTTGCGAAGAACGAGATAGCAATGTTTCAACTGAAAAGGTAAATCCTTAATAGTTTGATAACGGTAATCATGAATACGTTTTGTAGTGGAACCACAGCAAGGACAGACCTGTTCATGAGGGTTGGTTTCTAAATAGATTTTCAAAAAAGTATCGGCGTGATGAATTTTTTTGATAATTACATCTTCAATATTTAAAAGTTTGTTGGTATAATGACTATGCATAATATGTGCACCTCCTAGTGGTTTGTGTGATGACTGGCACTGGGAGGTTTTTCTTTTTATTATAAATGAAAAATGCTGGGATAGATGATTAATTTAAAATCATCCACCCCAACATTTATTTTAGAGCCTTTTTAACGTCTTTTTGGCATTTCCCATGCGTTGTGATCCGTATGCAAAAGCATATGTGCTTTGTGAGATAATGGTTTTTCCATAAAGTCTTCATACAGTTTTAAAACGTCCTGATTTTCATGAGAAAAACGTATTTTTGCATTCTTATCAAGGTAATATAAATTTTGACCGCGGATATGGGCCAGTTCTTCACCGTCATGGATTGGCTGACCGCCTCCGCCTACGCAGCCGCCCGGACAGGCCATAACTTCCACGAAATCATAGTGAACATCGCCGTGCTCAATGGCGTCTATCAATTTGCGGGTATTTCCCAAACCGCTTACAACGGCGGTCTGAATCTTGGCATCACCTATAGAAAATTCAGCGGAGATAACGCCCTGATTAAATTTTTCACTTCGCACTACGGAGAAAGCATCGGCGTCAGGGTTTTTCCCCATAAGGAGATAATATGCGGAACGTAATGCCGCTTCCATAACACCGCCTGTTGCACCGAAAATCACTCCGGCGCCGCTTCCGTCCTGCATAAGTCTGTCACATTCCACGTCAGACAATGTGGACGGTTTAATGTGTGAGGAACGAATCATTCTCGTCAACTCTCTTGTAGTCAGAACAATATCCACATCGTGCCCCGCATATTCCTCATAGTATAATTCCATATTGCGCTCACCTTTTTTAGCGACACAAGGCATAATGGAAACCGTGCAGATATTTTCAGGATTTACTCCGATAGATTTAGCAAAATATGTTTTCATTACCGTACCGAACATCTGCTGAGGAGATTTAGCGGTAGATAACTGTGGAACTAAGTGCGGGTACTGGGATTTGATAAAACGGATCCAGCCCGGGCAGCAGGAAGTAAACATTGGTCTTGTTTTTAATTCTCCTGAGAGGAAACGTTCCAGAAATTCATTTCCTTCCTCCATAATTGTAAGGTCTGCTGAAAATGTTGTGTCAAATACATAGTCAAAGCCCATTTGTCGGAGAGAGTCAACAATTTTTCCGATAGTTGCTTCCTCGCGGCTGAGTCCCAAAGCCTCACCCCACGCAGTACGAACGGCAGGGGCAACCTGTACAACCGTAATTTTGTCTTTGTCAGCGATGGCTTCCCACGCTTTATCCGTGTCATCACGTTCACGCAGAGCGCCTACAGGGCAGTGCGTAATACACTGTCCGCAGAGGGAACAGTCCGCCTCCTCAATTTTGCGGTTTTTGGAAACATGCACAGTTGTACGTGAACCTGTACTTTCCAAATCCCAAACATGAAGGTTTTGTACTTTATCACAAACCTGTACGCAGCGCATACATTTAATACATTTTGCGGAGTCGCGGATAAGAGGAAAATCTTTGTTCCAGGCCATCTTTTCCAACCGTTGTTTAAACGGAATGTCGATAATATTTAAGTCGTTTGCTATCGTCTGCAGTGTACAGTTTCCGCTTCTTGCACATGTTGCACACTGGCAGTCGTGTTGAGAAAGCAGAAATTCTACTGTTTTTTTACGGTTCATGCGTACTTTTGGACTGTTAGTGTAAATTACCATTCCTTCTTCCACAACATTGTTGCAGGAAGGAATCAGGCGTTCTTTCCCAACCAATTCCACCACACAGACACGGCATGCACCGATCTCATTTAAACCTTTCAGATAACATAATCTGGGGATAGGGATTCCGTTCTGCTCTGCTGCCTCTAAAATCGTTGTACCTTCAGGCACGGAAATTTGTTTATTATCAATTGTTAAATTTACCATAATTTCTCTCTACCTCCTTTAAATATGCCAAAACCAAAGTGGTCACAACGCAGGCAGCGTGAAGATTCCTGTTTTGCTTCCGCTTCACTCATGCAGTTTTCCACTCCCTCAAAGTCGTGGATACGCTGACAGACTTCACGCTCGGTCATATTTACTCTTCCACAAGGAGTTCTGTCGTCTAAGTTTGGTTCAGGAATTTCCACATCACAAGAAATAATATGGTTAAATCCTAAATATTCGTCAATATTTGCTGCGATAACTTTTGCAGCCGCGATTGCCTTGATAACGGAAGCAGGTCCCGTAGCACAGTCACCGCCCGCAAATACGCCCGGTATATCATCGAAACCGCCGTATTTCTCAGACATAATTCTTCCGCGTTTGACAGGAACTCCGGCTTCTTCAAAGTGCTGGAATTCAATATCCTGTCCGATGGCAACGATAAGTGTTGTGCAAGGAATGTAAATGTCTTCTTCACCCGTAGGTTTTACGCTTGCACGTCCGTCTTTGATTTTGCTAATCATTTGCGGAGTGACATAAAGTCCCTTCACATGTCCGTTTTCGTCTACATCAATTTTGGAAGGGGCTTTTAACGTCTGTACTTCAATTCCTTCTGCAACTGCACCTTCAATTTCGTCAGGGAGGGCAGTCATATCAGCAACACGTCTTCTATATACGATACTTACTTTCTTAGCGCCTAAGCGGACAGCTGTGCGGACAGCGTCCATGGAAACATTCCCGCCACCGATAACGGCAACTTCCTGTCCCGTTAAATCAGGATTTTGATTTTTGCCCACATCGCGCAAAAATTGTACGGCAGAGAGAACACCGTCAGCCTGCTCTCCTTCAATACCGAGTTTTTTATCCGTGCTTGCACCGATTGTAATTAAAACGGCGTCATACTCGGCACGAAGGCTTTGGATAGTAATATCTTTTCCGATTCGCAGTCCGTATTTTACTTCCACGCCAGTCTGTAAAATAGCGTCAATGTCATCGTCCAGACGCTCTTTTGGAAGACGGTAGTTTGGAATACCGTATCGGAGCATTCCGCCTAATTTTGGAAGCATTTCATACACGGTAACCTGATGTCCCATCAACTGTAAATAATAGGCGCTGCTAAGTCCGCCGGGACCTCCGCCAACAACAGCGATACGTTTTCCTGTGGATTCGGCACATTTTGGCGGTGGAACTTTTCCGGCATAATCTGCTGCAAAACGCTTCAAACCGCGAATATTTATGGCATCGTCCACCATATTTCTGCGGCATCTCGCTTCGCAAGGGTGTTCGCAAATGAAACCGCATGTTGTAGGGAACGGGTTGTCTTTGCGGATTAAACGAATGGCGTCCTCATATCTTCCTTCACCGACAAGAGCGATATATCCAGGTATATCCACTTTTGCAGGACAGAGGGAAACGCAAGGTACCGGCTGGTTATATGTACATGTACAGCGCCCTTCCCGAATATGTTCCTCAAAATCTTCCCGATAACCGACAAGCGCCTTATATACCATGTGTGCCGCCTCGTATCCGATGGCACAGTCGGAGGACTGCATAATTGACAATGCGCTGTCCTCCATTAAATCAAGTGTATCTAAAGTTGCATTTCCGTTCAATACGTCCGTGAGTAAATTCTTCAATTGCCAGAGACCAACACGGCACGGTACACATTTTCCACAAGTCTGTGCGTGACAAAGTTCAAGAAAAGCCCTTGCCATATCTACAGGACATAATCCCGGAGGGCTTGCCTCGATTCTTCGTTCCAAATCTTTGTAAAGCCCTTCTACAACAACCTGTGCTTTGTTGGGTGTAGCAATTTCCAGTCTGCTCATAAAATCACCTCTCTATAGAATCTATTTATAACCTTCATTGTAATATATAACAAGAAAATATACAATAAAAGTTAAAATATAGTCAAAGTTTACAAAGTGAAGATTTTAGATGAATTTGTGGAATATTTGACTAGTTGGATTGTCACAGAAAAATATATGAAAAACTTTGATAGTAGTGCAAATTATGGTATAATGCCAATAGAATGCATTTTTGTATAAATTATAGTAACAAAGGAGAATAGAAGAGTGAAAGCGAAGTTGATTGAACAGTTTAAAGAAATATTTGGGACAGATGAAGAGGTCAGAGCATATTTTGCACCGGGACGTGTAAACTTAATCGGTGAACATACAGACTACAACGGAGGTCATGTATTTCCGTGTGCTCTTACAATCGGTACATATGCAATTGTGAAAAAAAGAACAGACAATGTGTTGAGATTTTATTCGGCAAACTTTTCTTCGTTGGGAATTATCGAGTCTGATTTGAATGATTTAGTTCCTTCAGAGGCGGCAGGCTGGACAAACTATCCGAAGGGAGTTATGTGGGCATTTGAGAAGAGAGGATACAAATTGACAGGCGGTATGGATATTTTAATCTATGGAAATATTCCAAACGGCTCAGGACTTTCCTCATCAGCTTCTTTGGAAGTATTAACGGGAGTTGTTTTAAAAGATTTATTCGGATTTGATGTATCTATGGTAGACATTGCATTAATCGGACAGTATTCTGAAAATAATTTTAACGGCTGTAACTGTGGAATTATGGATCAGTTTGCAAGTGCAATGGGTAAAAAAGATAACGCAATCTTTTTAGATACGAATACACTTCACTATGAATATGCACCTGTTGTATTGGAAGACGCGAAAATCGTCATTGTCAACAGTAAAGTAAAACACAGCCTTGTGGATTCCGCATATAACGACAGAAGAAACGAATGTGAGACAGCGTTGAAAGAATTACAGGAAGTTACGGATATTAAGACATTGGGAGACTTATCTGAGGAAGAATTTGAAGCACACAAAGACGCAATCAAATCCTCTGTCAGACAGAAACGTGCAAAACACGCCGTATACGAAAACCAGAGAACAATTAAGGCGGTAGCGGCTTTAAAAGCAAATGATATCGAAACATTTGGAAAATTAATGAACGCTTCACACACTTCCTTAAGAGATGACTATGAAGTATCCTGTGAAGAAATAGATATTTTAGTAGACCTTGCATGGGCAACAGAAGGCGTAATCGGCTCAAGAATTACAGGAGGCGGATTCGGTGGCTGCACAGTCAGCATTGTAAAGAATGACGCAGTGGACAACTTCATTGAGACAATCGGTCAGAAATATGAAGAAAAAGTAGGACATAAAGCAGAATTCTATGTAGTGGATATCGGAGACGGAGCAGGAGTATTGGCATAAAAGCGAAAATGTGGAGGAAGTTATGTTAAGTAAAAGCATTAAAAAACTGGTAGAGTATGGTGTTGAAACAGGTCTGACACCTGAGTGCGAACGCATTTATACAACCAACTTATTGTTAGAATTATTCAAGGAAGACGAATATGAGGACGTTTCCATTGAAGGGGAAGAGTTAAATCTGGAAGAAATTTTAAAAGAATTATTAGATGAGGCGTGTGCGAGAGGAATTATTGAGGACAGCATCGTATACCGTGATTTGTTTGATACAAAAATGATGAATTGTCTCGTTCCACGTCCGGCACAGGTACAGGAAACTTTTGCAAAGAAATACGAAGTTTCTCCGAAAGAGGCGACAGACTATTATTATAAACTAAGTCAGGACAGCGATTACATTCGCCGTTACCGTGTATGTAAAGACAGAAAATGGAAAGTGGACAGCCCATACGGAGAGATTGACATTACAATCAATCTGTCAAAACCGGAAAAGGATCCAAAAGCCATCGCAGCAGCGAAAAACAGTAAGTCAAGCAGTTATCCGAAATGTCAGCTCTGTGTGGAAAACGAAGGGTATGCCGGAAGAGTAAATCACCCGGCCCGTGAAAACCATCGTATTATGCCAATCACTGTAAATGACAGTGCGTGGGGATTCCAGTATTCTCCATATGTATATTACAATGAACACTGTATCGTATTTAACGGACAGCATACACCGATGAAAATCGAGAAACAGACATTTATCAAGTTGTTTGACTTTGTAAAATTATTTCCACATTATTTCTTAGGCTCTAATGCTGATCTGCCAATCGTAGGCGGTTCTATTTTAAGCCATGACCATTTCCAGGGCGGAAACTACACATTCGCAATGGCAAAAGCGCCTATGGAAGAAACATTTTCCGTAGAAGGATTTGAAGATGTGGAAGCTGGAATTGTACACTGGCCGTTATCCGTTATCCGTTTACGTGGAAAAGATGAGACAAGATTAATCGAGTTGGGCGCACATATCTTAGATAAATGGAGAGGATATACGGACGAGGACGCATTTGTCTATGCTGAGACAGACGGAGAGACACACAACACGATCACACCGATTGCGAGAAAAGTTGGAGACACATATGAATTAGACTTGGCGCTTCGCAACAATATTACAACAGATGAGCACCCGCTGGGCGTATATCACCCGCATGCTCAATGGCACAATATCAAAAAAGAAAACATCGGTCTGATTGAAGTAATGGGGTTGGCAGTTCTCCCTGCAAGACTTAAAGAAGAAATGGAAATCCTTGCAGACTACATTGTCGAAGGAAAAGATATCAGTTCAAACGAAAAAATTGCAAAACATAAAGAATGGACAGATACATTCCTGCCAAAATATGCGGAGATTACAAAAGAAAATGTCATGGATATTTTACAGGAAGAAATCGGAATCGTATTTACACATGTATTAGAAGATGCGGGCGTATATAAATGCACTGAAGAAGGAAGAAAAGAATTCAGAAAATTTATTTCCGTACTGTAAACTGTAATTAGGGACGTAGTAAAATTAAGAAATGCTACGTCCCTAATTACGTTTTGCCCTGTCCCTTTTTGCCTCCTACCGTTTTTCTTGCTGAAAACATTAAAAAATTATACAATTTTCCTAAAAAAATGTACTGAAAATGTTAAAAAAACGGTATATAATACAAAATAGATACGCTTTATCAAATCTTTGAAAAAAGGAGGAAAAAGTATGAAGAAGAAAAAAATCACTGCCCTTCTTTTGGTGGCGGCGATGATTGGAACAAGTTTCCCGCAAGGGACACTTACCGTCAGGGCGCAGGAGTCTTTGAACCCGTCGGAGAAAATCAGAGCGGACGTGGATAAGACGAAATTTACCCACAAAGAATGGACAGGAACGGACTACGAAGATGTAGACGGCAAACAGGTAACGGGGGAGGACGTATTCGGAATCAACAGAGAAGATGCGGGTGTCAGCATCATTCCTTATCAGGATACGGCGTCCGCAGCAGGTGCGGTTTGGGATTATAACGCGCGGGAGAACTCAGAATACTTCCAACTGCTGACAGGAAAAAATCAGAAATGGGATTTGACTGTTGTACAGAATCAGGAGCAGGCACAGAAGTTCATGGGCGAAAACGGCTTCATGACAAAGGATTATCAAAAACAGGAGGCGGACGGCTGGAAGTCGGTGGAATTGCCGAAGAGTTGGACGAGAGATGATTTTGATTTTTCCATTTATACAAACGTACAGATGCCGTGGCAGTCTAAGTATGACCAAAATGTATCTGCACCGAATGCCCCGACAAATTACAACCCGGTAGGACTTTACCGCAAGACATTTACAGTGGACGATAAAATGTTAAATGACGGACGGAGAGTATACTTAAACTTTGCGGGTGTGGAATCCGCATACTATGTATATGTAAACGGTAAAGAAGTAGGGTACAGCGAGGACAGTTACAGTCCGCATCATTTTGATGTGACAGACTACTTGCAGGAAGGCGAAAATATTTTGGCCGTTAAAGTACATAAATTCTGTGACGGTACATGGTTTGAGGACCAGGATATGATTTATGACGGTGGTATTTTCCGTGATGTTTATCTGACAAGTGCACCGCTTATGCAGATTAAAGATTATACGGTTCGTACAGATTTAGATTCTTCTTATAAGAATGCAACACTTAAGATTTCAGCAGATATACGAAACCTTTCCGATGCAGCACAGAGCGGATATAAAATTCAGGCGAAAGCACTGGATAAAGACGGAAATGATATTTTGGGAGGAGTATCTGTTCCGGTGGAAGAGGTTGTATCGACTAAAACAAAGACAGTAGAGTTGAAAACAAAGGTGGCAAATCCAAAACTCTGGTCAGCAGAGAATCCGAATTTGTATGCTCTTGTTTTAACACTTGTAGATGAAAGCGGAAATGCAGTGGAAACTGTTTCCACACAACTTGGATTCCGTGAAATTGAATTTACACGCACGGAAGTAGATAAAAACTATAACGTAACAACGAAGAAATGGGATCCGGTAAAAATTAACGGAGAACGTCTTTTATTAAAAGGAGCGAATCGCCACGATACAGACCCATTCTATGGAAAAGCGGTTCCACAGTCAACAATACTTGAAGATGTTAAACTGATGAAACAGAATAACTTAAACGCAGTGAGAACATCTCATTACAGTAATGATGACTATTTTTACTGGTTATGTAATTCTTATGGATTGTATATGATTGGTGAGACAAATATGGAAAGTCACGCAATTATGAATGACCATAATGCCAAAGGACTGTTCTATGAACTTGCGATGGACAGAACAGAAACATCATACAAACGCCTGAAAAATAATCCGGCAATTGTTATCTGGTCAATCGGTAATGAGATGGTATATACATCAGATCCGAACACTTCCAACGGAATGTTCAGAGATATGATTTGGTATTTCAAAAATAATGACCCGACAAGACCGGTACACAGTGAAGGTCAGAACGATAAAATGGGAACGGATATGGGAAGTAATATGTATCCGAGTGTGGACACAACACAGGGAAGAGCAGGGGAAGGCAAGATTCCATATGTTCTCTGCGAGTATGCACATGGTATGGGAAACTCTGTCGGTAACCTGAAGGAATATTGGGACGCTATCAGAAGTGCAGACAATATGCTTGGAGGATTTGTTTGGGACTGGGTAGACCAGGCGAGAGAAGTAGATTTAGACGAACTTGGCTATGAATATGGTGTAACGGATAAAACAGGTGTATCCGGTGATGCAATCGGTGAGGAAGAAAACTGGATTGATAATGCCGGAGAAGGAAGCATGAACGGCGGAAAAGCATTCAGCGGTTACACAATCATGGATCAGAATGAAAAATACAATGCAGCATTATCCGGAACAGGTAAATCTTTCACATTTGAAACAATTGTAAAACCTGCATCGTCATCTCAAAACAGCGTATTATTGTCAAAGGGTGATACTCAGGTTGCATTGAAGACACAGAGTTCAGGAAAAGGGCTTGAATTTTTCATCTATGCAGATAATAGTTGGAAGAGTGTTTCCTGTGACTTCCCGGCAAACTGGGAAAATCAGTGGCATCAGGTAGCGGGCGTTTACGATAAAGGAAAGATTAGTATTTACGTGGACGGTAAACAACTCGCAACAAATAATGTGAATGATAAGATTGCAGCAAGTGACAGCCCTGTAGGTGTAGGCTATGATAATATACACGGACGTAAAGTAGACGGACAGATTTCCGTAGCAAGAATTTACAACAAGGCGCTCACGGCAGAGGAATTGAAAGCGCAGAATTTCACGACACCTGCGATTTCTTCAAAGGATAAGAGCGTTGTACTTTGGTTAGATTACGCTGATGAACATACAAAAGCACAGGCAAGCGGCTGGGATTATTACGCAACGGAAAACGCACATAAAAACCTGTATGCTGATGAAATCAAAGGCAAATTCTACGGATACGGCGGAGACTGGGGAGATGTTCCGAACGATAACAGTTTCTGTCAAAACGGTTTAGTAAGCCCGGACAGAAATCCACAGCCGGAATTAATGGAAGTAAAATATCAGTATCAGAATTTCTGGTTCAGCGCAGATGTTGCGGACTTAGATGCACGTCAGATAAAAGTATATAACGAAAGTAATTTCGAAAACTTAAATGAATATGACGTGACATGGCAGTTGATGGAAAACGGTAAAGAAATTCAATCAGGAACAGTAGCAGATACTGATGTTGCTCCACAGACAAACGGAACAATTAAAGTGCCGTTTACCATGCCTGAAAAGATTCCGGCAGGAACAGAATATTATCTGAATATTTCCGTAAGTCTGAAAGCAGATACAGAGTGGGCTAAGAAAGGCGCTGAGATGTCATGGTCTCAGATTGAAGTTCCGGTCACTGTAGAGCAGGCAGCACCACAGGTGAGTGATAAAGCGGTTACGGTAAATGAGACAGAGAGCGCTTTTGAAGTGAAAGGAGAAAAATTTGCATTCTCCATTGATAAAGCAACAGGTACAATGAAAAACTATACCTATAATGGAGAAACTTTAGTGAAGGAAGGTCCTGTTCCAAACTTCTGGAGAGGACTTGTAGAAAATGATAAAGTTTCATTTGACAGAGCATGGCAGAATGTAGAGAAAAACATTAAAGTTGAATCTGTAAAAGCAGAAAAAAATGAAGTGGGACAGAATGTCATTACGGCAGATTTAGTATTCCCGGACGCAAAGAACACAAAAGAAACGATTGTATATACAATCAACGGAAGCGGGGAAGTATCTGTCAAAATGTCAGTGGACGCAACAAAGAGCGGTATGGGCAACTTTATCCGTGTCGGTTCAATGATGACACTTCCGGAAGGATTTGAAGATGTAACATGGTACGGAAACGGACCGGTGGAAACATTTAATGACAGAAAAACAAATGCAAGACAGGGCATCTATACAAATACGGTAACAGATTTCTTCTATCCATATTTGAAGGTAGATGACACAGGAAACCTTACAGATGTAAAATGGCTCTCAGTTAAGAGTGATAACAGTAATACGGCACTTTTGATTTCAGCAAAAGATAAAGTAGAGGCGAGCGCTCTTCACTTTACACCGGACGATTTGAATGCAGTTACACATGTTTACGGTTTGACTCCGAGAAAAGAAACAATCTTAAGTGTAAACTACGGTTCACTCGGTACAGGTGGAGCAACCTGTGGCCCTGGACCTTTGGCACAGTATCAACTTCCGGCAAGCAAAGTATATGAGTGGGAATTTACAATGATTCCTGCAGATAAAAATGCAAATCCAGAAAGTTTAGGAAACATGGCAAAATCTTATCACGAAGTTTCTTCTTTCAACAGAGAAGACTATGATAAAGAATATGCGCAGTCTTTAATTGACCGTATCGATTCTTTCGTTGTATACGACTACAGTCAGTTAGAAGAAGTGGAAGAACTTCAGGCAGATGTAAACGCAATGACAAAAGAGCAGGCTGCCATCGTAAACAAAGATAAAGACAGAAGCAAATTAGTAGAAGGATATGTAAAAGAAGTAAAAGCATTAGAAGATAAAGAAACTTATATTCAGGATTCAAGCAAAAATGCTTTGGAAATCCCATATGAATCTTCTGCAAAATTTAAAAAGAACGGTGAAACTGTCGTGATGAACGGAAAACTTGCAGTTCCGTTTAACGAAGTATTAAATCCTGTTTTGGAAGGAAATAAATCATTTACAGTGGAAACGAAAGTGACACCGACAGGTTCATTGGATTACAACATGTTTGCGGGAAAAGGTGATGAAGCATTCGCACTTCGTACAAGGGGAACAAGCTATATCGACTTCCATATTTATGCAGGTGGATCATGGAGAAGCATCGAATACCAGATGACGGAGGAGCAGAAAGCAAACTGGCTTGGTAAAGAACATCAGATTGTCGGTGTATATGATGATGCAAATCACAAAATTCAGTTGTATGCAGACGGGAAATTAATGAAAGAAAAAGCGACTGAAACAACAGAAGGCGTCGCACATTCTGATTATGATTTTACAATCGGTGGCTGCCCGTCCACAAACAGAAGTTCCGCAGCAGATTTCTCTTCCGTACATGTATACGGCAAAGCATTGACAGCAGATGAAGTTGCAGCGCAGAACAGTGATAAACTTGCCATTGAGGCAAAAGATGAAAATGTAGCACTCTGGGTAGATATGAAAGATATTAAACACAGAGACAAAGAAAACATTTACAAAGTAACGATTGATCCTGCAAAAGCAGCAATCGAAGTTGGAAACTCAAAAGAATTTACACTTGTACCGGACAACGCAAATGCGAAACTGACAAGCGTAAAATGGAGTATATTAGATGCGGACGGATTTAATGCAGAAGGTATTGAAGTAAACTACAGTACAGATGATTATACAAAAGCAACCGTAGTTGTTTCCGAAAATGCAGAAGCGGGTAATTATGTACTGAAAGTAGAAAATGTAAACGGTAAAGAAGAATTAACGGCAGAAGCGCAGATTACCGTTACGGCAAAACCTGAGCAGGAAGACCAGACGATTATTGATTCAAGTAAAAACAAACTGGATACAATTCTTCCAAATACGGCACAGTTTACAAAAGGTGAAACAAAAGAAACAGGTGCTTTAAAAGGATACTTCTCTGTAGATGATAAGAATAAAGTAGTAAATGATGCTATTTCAGGAAACAACGCATTTACCGTATCATCAAGAGTATATGTTCCGGCATCAGTAAAATCTGCTGATACAGGTGTATGGGATCAGACGAATCCACATGAAAAACACAATATGATTGCAAGTATGGGTGACAACAGTTTTGCTTACCGTATTTACTACGACAAAAACAGAAATGATGTCCATATTGACGCATTCATAAGTGACGGAACGACATGGTTACAGGCGACAACAGAACAACTTCCAAATGACTTCTTCGATAAATGGCACACATTATCAGCATCATACGACGGAAAGACACTGAAAGTATATGTAGATAATGAAGTGACGGAAAAAGCAGGAACAAAATCAGTTCATAAGAGTGAAAATACATTCTCTGTAGGTTATGAACCACAGAAAACAGGAAGACAGTCTGAACTTACTTTTGAACAGGTGAGAGTATTCAATCAGGCATTAAATGCAGACCAGTTAAACAAAGCAACTGATCCAAAAGCAGAAAATGTTGTCCTTTGGCTTGATTTTGACGCGGAAGAAGATAATTCAGCATCAGAGGCAGACAAACAGAATTTGCAGTATTTAATTGATGAATGTGAAAAACTTCAGAAAGACAATTACTTCGACAAAGGCTGGAATGAAATGCAGACAGCATTAAATGCGGCAAAAGAAGTGTTGAAGAAAGATGCTCCTACAAAAGAAGAAGTACAGAACGCTTATGATACGTTGAAAGATGCAAAAGACAAACTGGTATACATCAAAGACTTAAAAGATGCAGTGGCAAATACAAAAGATGTAGTGGAAAACAAAGATTCTTATACAAAGAAATCTTATGAAGCATTTGAAAAAGCGTTAAATAAAGCAAAAGAAGTTCTGGAAAATCAAGACGCAACACAGAAAGAGGTCAATGATGCCAAAGTTGCACTTTTAGATGCACAGAATAAACTTGTAGAAAAAGCCGATGTAACCGCATTAAAAGATGCGATTGAGAAGGCAGAAACAATCAAAGAAGAAGATGTGACTCCGTCTTCATGGGACAGAGTGCAGGCAGCAAAGAAAGCGGCAGAAGACGTACTCAAAGCATTTGAAAAAGATGACGAAAGTGTAACACAGGAACAGATTGACAGTGCGGCAAAAGCATTGAACGACGCAATTGATTCGGCACAGAAACGTGCGGACTTCAGTAAATTGCAGGAGGCAGTAAACCGCATTGAAAAATTAGACTTAGACGGTTACACAAAAGACAGTGTGAAGACACTGAAAGAGGCGTTAAAAGAAGCAAAAGCAGTTCTTAAAAATGAAGAAGCAACACAGAAAGAAGTGGAAGACGCATTAACAAAACTTCTCGCAGCAGAAGCAGGTTTGGTAAAAGAAGACGAGAAACCGAATCCGGATCCAAATCCGGGCGATCCGGGCAATCCAGGCAATCCAGGCAATTCAGGTAATTCAGGGAATACGGATAAGCCGGATAATTCAGGAAAACCATCAGGTGGAAATCACAAACCTGTAAAAACAGGCGATGCTTCTCCGGTTGCCGAGACAGGAATGCTTATGCTGGCAGCAGCAACAGTTCTTCTTGTATGGAGAAAAAGAAACAGATAAGTAATAGTAAATGGGACGAGATGAAAATCTCGTCTCATTTTGCGTTTCAGGATAACATTGAGATTAGGAGGAGAAGAGAGTATAATAAATCTGCTAATAAAAAAAGAGGAGAAAAAATTATTATGGATATAAATCAAAAATTAACAGAAGAATTAGGTGTGAAAAAATGGCAGGTAGAGGCAGCGGTAAAATTAATTGATGAAGGGAATACGATTCCTTTTATTTCACGTTATAGAAAAGAAGTGACAGGTTCATTAAATGATGAGCAGTTAAGACAGTTGTTTGAAAGGCTGACCTATCTAAGAAACTTGGAAGAGAAAAAAGAACAGGTATTATCGAGCATTGAGGAACAGGGAAAATTAACGGAAGAACTTCGCAGACAGATTATGATGGCGGAAACACTAGTGGTTGTCGATGATTTGTACCGCCCGTACAGACCGAAACGAAGAACAAGAGCAACAATTGCAAAAGAAAAAGGTCTTGAATCATTGGCTGCATTGATTACGATGCAGAAAACAAATGTCCCTGTAGAGGAAAGTGCAAAGGCTTATCTATCCGAAGAAAAGGGAGTACAAACTGTTGAGGAGGCGCTTGCGGGGGCAAAAGACATTATCGCGGAATATATTTCAGATGAGGCGGATTATCGTATTTATCTCCGCAACTTTACCGCAAAACAGGGAAAACTAATTTCTACGGCAAAAGATGATACAGTGGAGTCGGTATATGAAATGTATTATGACTTTGAAGAACCTGTCAATAAACTTGCGGGACATCGTGTTCTTGCGTTAAATCGTGGAGAAAAGGAAAAAATACTCCAATTAAAAATTGAAGTGCCTGAAGAAAAAGTGATTCAATATTTGGAAAAGAAAGTAATTCACAGTGATAATGCTTATACAACACCGATTTTAAAAGAAGCGATAGAAGATAGTTATAAACGTCTGATTGCCCCTGCGATTGAACGTGAAATTAGGAATGAATTGACGGAAAAAGCAGAAGACGGAGCAATTTCTGTTTTTGGGAAAAATTTAGAACAGTTATTAATGCAGCCTCCAATTGCAAATAAAGTTGTACTTGGCTGGGATCCGGCATTCCGTACAGGCTGCAAACTTGCGGTGGTGGACGAAACGGGAAAAGTGCTGGACACAACGGTTATTTATCCGACTGCCCCGACAACACCGCAGAAGATTGCACAGGCAAAGGAAACTTTGAAGAAACTGATTCGCAAATATGGAATTACATTGATTTCTCTTGGAAACGGAACTGCTTCCAGAGAATCTGAGATGATTATTGTAGAATTATTGAAAGAAATACCGGAAAACGTACAGTATATGATTACAAATGAGGCGGGAGCATCTGTGTACTCGGCGAGTAAACTGGCAACGGAAGAATTTCCGCAGTTTGATGTGGGACAGAGAAGCGCCGCATCAATTGCCAGACGTGTGCAGGATCCTCTTGCGGAATTGGTAAAAATTGAGCCGAAATCTATCGGTGTAGGACAGTATCAGCATGATTTGAACCAGAAAAAATTAAGTGAAACTTTATCGGGTGTTGTGGAGGACTGTGTAAATAAGGTAGGGGTAGACTTAAACACGGCGTCAGCTCCTCTGTTATCTTATATTTCGGGAATTTCTTCCGCGGTGGCAAAAAATATTGTCGCTTACCGTGAAGAAAACGGACGTTTTAAAAGTCGTAAAGAATTATTGAAAGTGGCAAAATTAGGACCGAAAGCATTTGAACAATGTGCGGGATTTATGAGAATTCAGGGAGGTAAAAATCCTCTGGACAGTACAAGCGTACACCCTGAATCTTACGAAGTGGCGGAAAAATTGCTGGAAAAACAGGGCTTTTCTCTTCAGGATATTGCAGAAGGGAAACTTTCCTCTCTCTCAAAAACAATAAAAGATGAGAAAAAATTGGCAAATGAACTGGAAGTAGGCGAGATTACTTTAAAAGATATTATAAAGGAATTGGAAAAACCGGGACGCGATCCTCGTGATGAGATGCCAAAACCGATTTTGAGAACAGATGTGTTGGAAATGAAAGATTTAACGGAGGGAATGGTTTTAAAAGGAACTGTGCGAAATGTAATTGACTTTGGTGTTTTTGTAGATATTGGGGTACATCAGGACGGCTTAGTGCATATTTCACAGATTACGGATAAGAAATTTATCAAGCACCCATTGGAAGTAGTGAGTGTGGGAGATATTGTGGACGTGAAAGTGATGAGTGTTGATGTGAAGAAAAAGAGAATACAACTGACGATGAAGGGGATTTCGTAGGAATAGGAGAAATACCTGGTTTTTATTTAGAAGGTTAGCAGTTGTTTATTTAGTTATAGCAGTGTATAATATTTATGGGAATAACGATATATGTTTCAATTCAAACAGATTTATATGGAGTAGAATTCTATAGTAATATTGTTTTGGAAAATAGAAAATGTAGAGGAGAGTAAAGATGACACTAGGAGAAAAGTTATGTAAATATAGAAGGGAGAGAAAAATGTCTCAGGAAGAAGTGGCAGAAAAGTTAAATATAACAAGGCAGATGATTTCCCGTTGGGAACATGACACTTCTATCCCAGATATTAAGTCGATACAAAAGTTATCGGAAATTTATAGAGTAAGCGTTGAAATAATGTTAAAAGAAGAGGAAGATAACTCGATAGAAAAGCCCATTGTTGAAGGGGTAAAAGAAGTTTCTTCCTCTAAAGGTGATGCAATAGTGCCATTGCTGTGTAGTATATTGCTTTTAGCAGCGTGTAGAATACCAATTCTTAATATTATATTGCCGATTGTTGTTTTTCTAAAATTTAAAAGGAAAAAATATTTCTTTTGGATAAAAATGGTGGCAATTATATGTTTGAT
>ERZ773164.1374-NODE-1374-length-24614-cov-4.323344_pt1 | contig 24614 bp, 28 predicted proteins | sample MGYA00511917_ERZ773164 | MGnify/ENA primary metagenome ERZ773164 (study PRJEB29015, sample SAMEA2737847) | human gut metagenome | biome: human gut; feature: human-associated habitat; material: faeces | place: China | collected 2012 ...
GTTTTGCAGTTAGGCAGTCAAGGAGCGACAGCCTAAAGTGCTGCCGCCCCTTACTTTTATGATACAGCATCAACTTTGGAAGTATATCCTGATGCTGTATCAGAGGAACACAGTACACAAGTGAGTTATATCGTAAAGCAATCAGCAAATATGGCATTCTCCAAAGCATGAACAGTGCTGGCGGCAGATGCCACGACAATGCCAGATGCGAAAGCATGTGGGCAAGATTCAAAGAAGAATTACTTTATGGACGTTATGATACCACTTCAATGACAGTAGAACAGTTAAAAACACTCATCTGGAGATATTTCATCAGCTATTGGAATAACCGAAGAATCTGCTCTGCTAATGGTGGCTTACCTCCGATGATTAAGCGTCAACAATACTACGATTCATTACAGGAGGCAGCATAGGTCGAACATCCTTGAGAAAAAAGTGTAAACCAATATTGACAATATCATTATTTTTCTCTTCGTCAGAAAGAGCTTTCGAGAGCACGCGTTCGTGCAAAGCATTTAACTGTTTTTCAAATTCTTGTTCGTTCATTACAATTCTCCTTTGTATGTAAAAAGAGCCCTGGAATACAATTCCAAGACTCTTTCGCGACCGGACACCAGTCATTCGCTAATTAGTGGAATAATACCATTATGTGCAAGCCTTGTCAAGTTATTCCTAAAATTTATATTTTTGAAAAATTGCACCGGTGCAACAACATCAGAGTTTCTCGAATACCATAGTAGCCTGGATCCGGTCTCCGCCGCCGAAGCCGGTACTATTGGCAGAAGCGGTGGTAATAGTGTGGTGCAGGCGGTATCCCTTTGCAGCCTGGGCGTTGATCACATCCTCGAGCTCCTTCAGATTCTTGGATGCAGTTCCGATAAGTTTCTCCTTAAGTGTCACTTGTAATACTACATACTGATTCATAGTGATTCCCATTTCTTTTGTGCGCCCCGATCTCGATCATCTCTTTTACAAACTGAATGTCCTCCGGCTTCACTTTCCGTGAGGCATCGAAGAGGACCTTGTATTCCGGATTCTCGAAGAGAAACTGAGCCATGTCACGGGCTTCTGGATTGAGATAATAGCTATCCGGAATAATTTCAGTAGATTCTTTTTTTCCAATAAGGTAATTCATGTCGACATTGAGTAAATCACCCATGAGGTGTTTCCTTCCAATTAAATTAGTAGAGCTGCACTACAATAATTGTAGAAAACATATGTTCCCGTGTCAAGAAAAAAAGCAGCATTTTTTGACCTGGAACAATTACATAAAACCCAAAATTAGGTTTGACTTTCAAGAGATCTTGTCTAAGCAGAATGATGCTTTGTTGATAAGTACGTGAAAGAGGTGTGTGCGGATGACCAATTATAACAAGGTGCCCCGGGAGACTGAATAAAATAGTGAATACCTCCGATATACATGATAGAACAGGTAGACCCGGAAACAGGAACGGAGGCGCTTATGCAGGTCGGTGGAGTCGGAAGCGGACATGACACATATTCTCATCATGTAACATCATGTCTTCATGAACATGGGGCAAATACGGATACGGGCAGTATGGGGGCTAAGTCCGGAGCCGCGCAGACGGCGCAGATGGCTACAGAAGCCTTGCAGGAGAATTCTAAGGGAAACCTGTTGTCCTGGGTACAGAATATTGGGAATAGTGGAAAACAGCTCTTACAGAAGATCTGGGGAGACAGCAAAGAATCCAATGACGCGATAAGTTCACAGAAGGATGGCAGCGGTAATCATATCGCGGGTCAGGAGACGCTTGTTACGGGAAATTCTGTGGGCGTGAAGACTACGTTGAACAGGGCGGCGGTGGAGACGGCGGCTACCCATACGTATTTCCGGCCTGTGGAAGCAAAGGATGCCATGCCGGCGAATCCTTTTCAGAAAGTGCGTTATCAGGTACAGAAGGTAGCCAGAAAACTGATGGACCGGCTGCCGGGACGATTCCTGGGATCCCATAGCGGAGATTTCCTGCAGACAAAGCAACAGCATACTAAAGAGGATCTGCGGAAGAGAAGCCAGTACAAAGAGGACGATCAGGAGATCGAATGCATTCTTACGGATGAAAGCTACCTGACAGATTCCTATAATCGAAAGGGAGAATACAGCCATCTTACTACGGATAAATAGGATGTGGTGGAATTTTTCGAAAAATTTCAAAAATTTTCTTGACAGTTTGGCATTCATCATGTAATATAGTCTTTGCTGTGAGACACACAGCAGACATTCATCAGATTGCGGATGAATGTCAACACAATTAATTTCATACCTTCAAGATACAGGTTTTGACCTGTACATTATGCGCGAGTGGCTCAGTGGTGGAGCACCTCCTTGCCAAGGAGGGGGTCGCGGGTTCGATCCCCGTCTCGCGCTTACCTTAACCCTTATCCGTCTGATAATTCAGGCGGATTTTTTCTTATATGTCTAACAACAGTATCAGATATATCTTACTATATTAACTCACATACTTCAAGCCATCTTGCATATAATTATATACATTTACATAGTTTTCAGACCGAGACAATATATAACAATTCTCTGTGGTAGATAACAAACTATGCCCCATGAGATCAGAAATAACACGTGTCGGAACACCATTATCATGGAGCGTACTGGCAAATGTCTTTCGTATCTTATGACTATTGAAATAGTCCACTTCACAAAGCCTGCAAAGTCTCCGCAATGTTCTATCCAGTGACCGCACCAAAATAGTGTCTTTTCCATCATAAGCAAGATAAGGCGAATTATATTTACATATCTTATGATGTTCCGCAATCTTTTCGTAAAAGGCTTTTACTTCCGACACAATAGGAATTTCACGAACACTATATATAGTTTTTGTATCCTCTACAACGTTATACACCATTGCACCAAGCCGAGAGCCGTCCTCTGTCCGATTATAAAATTTACACTCCGTTTTATAAATACGGACTACTCCTGCATCAAAATCAAAATCATTGAATGTAAGGCTTGCAAGTTCTCCAATACGCAAACCCAAATAAAAATTCATACACAAGCAAAGACACGCAGACTGTTTTTCATAATAAATTTTCTTATTCACAACTGAATCGAAAACCTTATGAATAGCAGACAAGGGAACGCAAAACTCCTTATATGCGGACGATTCCAAACTATCAAGGGGAACATAGCGCTTAATTTTCTCCCAGTCATATAATTGTGCACCGCCTATCTGTAAATCTTTCGCATACACCAATACGTTATTGATAATCTGCATTATGCGACCGAACTCCTTATAATTAATATCACCATATTTAATAACACAAGAAGTCAAAAAATCAATAATATTAGTTGTTGATATTTTTGAAATGTACTTTTCAATAATAGGATCATTTGCATAATACTTATTAAAAGTAACTTCTATACGGTCACAAGACTGCTCCTTGATACGTTTTAGTTTCATTAAAAACCATTGCTTGTATACATCGTGAAAAGTAATTTCTTCGTAAGCCTGCACATCAATAATATTTTTGTCATAGCCAATATCTAACCATTCCTTTTCCGTCATGTTCTACCACTTCCTTCGCTTTTTCTTATCTGGTATTACATAGATATTTGTATCCCCGTCTTTTTCATTACGATTATAAAAACCGCTTTTCATAAGTGATTCAATGACTTTATATGTATCGTAGGAATCACGAATTTCCTTATCATGCACAAAACAGTAAAAACGAATATGTTTCCACTGTTGAACCTCTCCATTAGAATCAAGAATAGGTCTAACCGCATGAACAATAGTAAAGACCCCTAACAAAGTCATGCACTTACGAACCTCTGTACATTGTGCACGAATGTCCTTTGCAGGCTGATAGAAGTTCTGTGTAGTTGCCATGATAATACGTCTGTTCTTACGATTTTGTGTAACAACTTCAAACATTTCCGGTGGGAAATCTTTTGATTGCTTACTGGAAAACCAGTTCTGAATTTCATCCAAGCCAACAATCACACCATATATACCATTCTTGTAATTTATAAGTTGCCGCCAGTTCGTCAAAGCACCATCTTCATACTCATAAGATAAATTAGTAATACACTTTGCACGGGGATACTCTTTCTGCATCATCATAATATCCCTAACCATGGCAACCGTCTTTCCTTGTCCTTGCCGTCCGGTATAAATAACCAAACCTTGATATTTGAAGTAGTCAGGATCACGGTCATATATATCAGCTACATACATCCGAGGGGCTTCATAAAATATCTTTACGAGTAAATTACTTTGTGGTACAGGTTTATGAAGTCCTCTCTTCAACCGTCTGCCCTGCGCATATTCCTTTATAAAGAAATAAGCAAAGCTGACAAACCACACCAAAATAAGACCACATAAAAAATATATGGGATATTTAAAAACTTGAAAAAAGCCTAACAATATTTGCATACAGACACCACCTTACATAAACGGTATAAAATTAAACAGCATTTTCATGAATGCAAGTCCTATTTTAAATAACTCTCTAAGAACAATACATGAAAACAAAATAACTATTGTATCAATAGGAACAAAATAAGCCGCTATTGCCACATAGTCCAAAAACGAACTAACAAGAGACATACCAGGCACAACGGATTGTAACGAATCAGCTAACTGCGATAGCGTATTTAATATAAAAGCAATTATTGAATTACCAAATATCAATAACATAATTTCACCACCTTACAAACGTGTCAGAACATTAGTAGCGCCACTGGTAGCATTGAGCATATTCTTTATATCAAAAAACTGTCTTACACAAAATGCAACATACAAACAAGCAGACTCAACATTCATCAGTAGTTCATGATATGGAGCGAGCCATTCAAACGTCATTTCTATATCACCGACACCATATTTAGACAAAACAGTCTTTGAAAATGGTAAAGTAATCACGGGCGGTTTTGGATTTGACATACTGGAGAGCCGATCTATTATAAGCTGTATATTAGACTTGCTCTCTTCAATAAATGTGAATTTTGATTCTACACTTTCAATAAAGCCAACTATCGTATTATCCCAAAAATTCAATAAGTTACTGGGAACATCTAACAGTTCCTTAAAAATATCCTTAATGGAATCAGAACCAAATAGATTTTCCCAAAACTTCAAAATGTCTTTCGGAGCATCCGCAATAGCTTGCAAAATATCCGAAAATGAATGCTCTTTGAAGAAATCTTTCCAAAACGACAGAACAGTTTTTGGTGATTCGATAATCGCATTCACAACATCCGGTAACTGCTCTTTCCACCAATTCCACACGGTAGTAGGAGTATTAACAATAGCCTGCAATATTTCCGGTAAGTGATCAGACCACCAACTAGAGACCGTTGACGGCACATCTTTTATAGCTTGTATCACACTGGGTAGATTATCTTTCCACCAACTTGATACAGTAGTAGGAACATTTTTAACAGCATTAAGCAATTCAAGAAATGTATGACTTCCGAAAAAACTCTTCCATGCGTTAAAAATATTACTCGGAGCATCCTTAATAGCCGTAATAATATCTCCAATACTATGACTACCTATAAAATTCTTCCAAAAGTTAATCATAGTTGTGGGAACATTAACAACGGCACTGGGAAGCTCTTTGATATTCGTTAGAATATTAGCTAAACTCTCTTTTACAGAAGCAAAGAACCCTTTTTCATCCTCGGTATTTGAACCGGAAGAACCGGAGCCAGAGGAACCGGAACCACCAGTAACACCGGAATCACCACCAGTAATATTTCCACTAGTATCTGTACCATCAGAAGTATCATGGCTTATGTTTTTATAGTCCTCAATCTCGGCATCAGTTAGATTCTTAACGTAAGCCACTTGTCCGGTATATACTTGTCTAATCGGATAACTAGACATAAGATACCAATTTTTAGGGTTAAAAGACATAACACCCCTAGAATCAGAAGTACAAAGACCATAATCAGCTTTCGCATTGTAAAAAGACCAATTTATACCATCATTTGACCGATATACTCTTGACGAAATTTTTGTAGTATTTCTATATTGACCTAAAACAATACGGTTAGTCTTTACATAAGCATCAAAGCGATCATTTGTATCATTGCAGTACAAGGGTTCCGATGTAAACAAACACAAATACTTATAACTATAAATAGTACTGCCAGCAACATTGAAACTATCATAATAAGTCATCGGATAAATAGTTACATTTTCCTGCACCCATGAACCATAATCAACATCAACATGATCCGGTTGTAATGCTTGCCCATTTACCGCTTTAAATATATAAAAATACGGAAAACTATCCGGAGAACATGTAGATTTTAAAGTCGTAATATCAAAATAAAACTTCGCAGTAGTATAAGCCGCTTCGGACTTTATCCCAATACTCATAAAAGCAGAGAAAGCAAGCATCATAGCAAGAACAAATGATGCAACTAACTTTCTCGATTTATAAAATTTCTTACATAAACTCTTAATCTTACTAAACACTTGCTTTCTCCTCTCAATAACTACATAACCATGGGTAAATCCAAAGAGAAAATAAAACAATGGCAAACATGACAGCCATTCCTAAAGAAGTACCCAACAACGCAACCATAAAATTATCAAGGAAACGGATAACCGGACTACGCTTCAATGTTATCAACATTATCCACAGTATCCTGCTGAACCGATTGTCCAATCGAATTACATTTTTCTTTAAGCCGACATATCTCATCATAGTAATCATCAGCCACCTTTCTTAACTCATTAATTTCTGCACTCATTTTTTTGCAAGTAGCATAATACATGAAGCAAATAACCATAAAGCAAACACCTAAAATAAGACCCATTGTAAAAATCTCCTTTTCTTGAAAATGCACTTTCAATGCACGATTTTTTGTAAAAAAATAGAGTGGGAAATTCCCACTCTATTACGAACTTGAACCCTTGCTTTAAGCGGCACGCAGAGAACTGAACAAAAAGCCAAGTCCTTTACGAATTGCGATAAAGCCAACAGATACGGGAACGATAACGGGCAGTAAGCCGACAATCTCATTGAACACACCGTTCAACATAGCAGCAGTAACCACACCGGAAAGAACGGGGGTAGATGCCTCGGCACCTGCAAACACCATTAAACTAGGCATAAGCGCATTCTCCTTTCTCATGTATTTTCTCTAACTAAAAAAACCAGTCAAAGAATTTATTGACATTCTTAACCACAGTCCAAATAATACAGACGCAGATAAGAGTTATCAGCAAAGCAAGCTTTTCATTTACCCCCACTAATTCAGTTTCCAAGGAACTAAGGTCAACTTGTACTACCTCTGTATACTCATTAGAACCTATTGCGGCATCATTACCACTTACCGTTTCTAATTCATTTAAAGCAGTATCAATAACCACTTCACTTTCACTATCCAGTGAAATTACAGAAGCATTACCCCCGCTTACAGTCTCCATGCAAACGGTTATTTAACCGAGATACGAGTGATTTCCGGTCTACCGTAATAGTTGAAACCATACTCAAACTCAACGGTCTTGCCGATATCATCGGCACCAAAATCATTGATCTGATCCTGCGGAACAAACTCTTCACGAATCTGCGCACCGAAAGAACCCTTATCATTCTCTTCCGGTGTATACGGTCTGCTTACGGATAAAAGACAAACATTATTACCTTTCTTACTCACAAAACGTTTAATACCTACCAGTGTTAATGCGACTTTTTCTTTCTGCATATTCTTTTTCCTCTCTTTCTTTTCACAATCGCATTTATAGTGTCTATGATAAAAGCACTAGGCTTTATATCCGGGGGGCAATGGGAAAAATGATCGTTGGTAGGCTAGTCATTTTTTTTAAATGCCAAAACCCATGCCGTAAGGAAGAAGTAGGGATTGATATTGACAAATATACAAATATTTGAAATAATCTTTCTATCAACCTCTTGCTCGACTATTCGACCATACAGCCGAAATAGCCGAGAAGTTTAACCCAAACAAGAACTGCATCTCATTTGTTGATAATAGAATATCACATCATGTACATGATGTAAATTGACATTATGTACATGATTTATTTAATATTATTGTGCATTATGTACATGATGTACAAAAGGGGGATAACATGCCTGAATTTAACCAATCGAAATATATAAATGAATTTGCAAAAGAAAAGTATGATAGAATAATAGTTCAAGTACCAAAAGGACAGAAAGCAATCATAGACGAAAAAAGAAAAGAAAAAGGATATTCTTCTCTCAACGCTTATATATGCGAACTAATCAGAAGAGACAATAACGAAGATAACTCCAATATAAACGTAAGCAATATATCTCAAAGCGGAACTAATAACTCTATAAACATCAGAAAATAAGAGGATAATAAACATGAAGCAAAGTGGTTTCGGAATAACATCTATGATACTGGGAATTATTAGTTTGCTTTCATCATGTGTAGTAGGTGGCATTCCTATTATACTGGGAATACTGGGAATAATATTCGCAACAGTAGCCATGTGTCAGAAAGATAGAGCGCATGGTACAGCAATCGCAGGACTTACTTGCAGCATTATAGGTTCCGTTATAGGTATCGGTATTATTATGATGGCTACAACTCTTAACTTATTATGATTCTAACTCACCCCTATACCCCCTCTCAAACTCATTGAGAGGGGGTATAATTTTTTTCTCCGTGGCAACCCTCGCTCAGCACGTTCTAAATATATTCTTTACAATCATAGGATTGCAAAGAATATATTTAGCAACGTACCGCTTCACTCGAGACACAATTTTTGTTCAAGGGCAGAAACCGGAAGTATACTGGCAATAATACACAATACTGGCTAACCTAGACAGAGATAGCTTGAATGGGTGTACTGGTAAAATGAATCAGCATTATCTCAATGACCGACACACGGGGTAACCAAGGGGATCTGATAGAAGTGCGTCTATCAGACCCCACGAACACCAGTTTGAAGAGTACAGAAACACGGGGGAAGTATTGCGTCAAGTAAAATCTTCCTTTTCCGAAATGCACGTAAAAGAGTATTTTACTTGACACAATACCACGATAAAAGCCACATAAAAAGGAAGAGCTTGTTTTACTCTTCCTTTACCATTTGCTTCATACAATCACCGCATATTATATTGATTTCTTTTGTGGCTCTTACAGAGTTACCACAACATGGACAAATATATTTTCTTGTAGAACTAGGCTTTTTGGGTGGCTTATTTCCAGAAGAATCACCACTACTGCCACCGGATACACCACCAATCCTTATACTTTCTTGTCTATTAATAAGTATATCCGTCCAACCTTGCGAAATGATATATTCAATCAATTCTTCACTAGGTTCCGTAAGGCTCCAACCAATACGAGAATCTTTATTTATAATCAATCCAACGCTTTCTGCTTTTTCTTTGAATTTCCGGTTATGATATGTACCACCACGGGAACAATCTTGTATATTATTCATCAAATGATAAATATGTACCATTTCATGTAATAATGTTGAAACTACATTTTCAATAGGTCTATCTAAAGTGCCTGCGCCTATATTTAACTCATATCGTGCTATATCCTTGCTTTTCCATACCTTACCACAAGTAACATGTCCGTATGCTCTCGGAGTAGATTGAATTGTAATAATAGGATCTTCAAGTTCTCCGTTAAATTTATCTTGATTAAGCTGTCGATACATTTTTTCTAACATACCACTTACACGACTGATTTTAACTAATTCTTTCATAGACTTTTTCTCCTTTTTAATCCCCGTCAAGCCGATAGGACAGCTACAACAATTCCTTAAATTCTTCAAACAGCTTTTCAGTTATATCAAAAGCCTTTTGCAAATCAATAGAAGTAATCAGACCACAATCATATAAAGCATTTGCATAACCCAGTAAATACTGATAACTTGAATCAACCGAACCAAAATTACATTTTCCATACGCTTTCTTAACAAACTCTAAAGTCTTAACTTTTGCGTTATACTCCTTAATAAAAATATCCATATTTTTTTACCTCTTTCCTTAACCCTTGATTCTGATTGATTGTGCACTTTCAATCTTCCTTACAATTATATAATAGCACATTATGTACATGATGTACATTGACATTATGTACATAATATATCTTCAAAATATGTGCATCATGTACATAATGTTGAAAGTACACTTTCATAAAAAAAAAGAACTGCTGAAAATCAACAGTTCTTTACAACATCTTCAAAAAAGAAACTTCCCAATCTTGTCTCTATACCAACATCATTAATAAAAATAAAGTCCGCAACATCTCCATATCCCTCTACTGCATAAATTGTATAAACCTTACCAATAGTAACATCTTTTACTTGTCCATAATTTGGTGTACCATTAAAAAATCTTTCTATATATTCATCATTTTTTACCTTTACATTAAACGGTATTGACAGCTTCAACAGTCCTGAAAACGGGTGTGAATCTAAATCGTTATAATACTCAAAATCACTCATAAAATTCCTCACTTTCTTTTGAATATACACTTTCAAGCAGTTTTTTCTCTTCAATCGTCAATACCCACTGAATATCCTTATCATATACAGCACAACGTGATTCACGATTAAAATAACAATCCTTGCATCCTCTATAATAAGCACACTCGGAACAATCTGTATGAGCATAACCATAATCAGAGTATTCTTCCGCAAGAGCATCCGGACAACCACCATCAACACAAGTTACACCAGTATAGCTATCACAATTAACCTGGCAATTTGCCTTCCTTTATCATAGAACTTTGACCCTTTGCCAGCTCCTTCATTTCATCTAAATTAAATAAAATATTTTCTTTTTTCTTGCACTTATCTTTAAAACAGCACACATGACATAATTGAAACTTACATACCGGATACATACCGTTTTCACAACTAACACCCACAATACAAGACTCCACATACCGACATACGAACAAATCACAATTTTTCATTGTATCACCTCACTATCAAAAGGAGTGCTTATTAAAAAAGGATACTCATATTTCAAATATGTATCTAAGGGCATTTCACGGACAGTATCATTTATGTATACTTTCACGGTTTTTATTCTCCGTAAAAAAGCATTCCAAGTCTCCTTTTCCTCTTTCTGTATATTGGGATACTGGTTACGTATATCAATGTTTGATATAATAAATATTTTTGTAAAGCATGCAACACGGTTCATATATCGTGCAGGAAGTTCTAACGGATAACCGTCTAAATATTTCAACATATCATCTATACGGAGACTGCTGCGGAACTCTTCAAACACAAGAACATCTTGACCTTTATAGGAATCAAAAGGATGTTCATAATCAGTAACCCGATAAACATTACTATAACCATATTCATCCATAACACTACGGGTTTTACCTGCTCCGGTAGTTCCCCAAATATAAGTAGTTTCAACCCACCGCCATAATTTCTTAAACTTTTCTTCCCTAACAATCTGTCTCGCCCGTTCTACCTTATCCATGTGAAGAATAAAACGGGGATTTGTTTCAAGAATCTCATAGTTAGAACACCCTTGTTTTATGAGATCATACAACTCTGCCATATCCGCCCGTCTGCCTTGACTTTCTTCCGGTAAAACACCCCATTCCTCATGTGAATCACGGAAATTAGTAGTTCCTTTTTCAGAATCCAACCACTTCCCCTCTTTGAAAACATAATCACGATTTTGCCGAGAATTACCCTCACAAACATCAAAATGACCACCTTTAAACTTATTACACATGGTTTCTAATCGAACTTGATTTTTGAATACAACATAGATATGCGTATGAAAAGTAGAAGCTTGTTCATCAGCCATACACCAGTAAACAACACTCATTTCTTGAAGTACATTCTTCAAAGCTTCGTGCGTCCAACCCTTATCAATAGGATTGTTAATGGTAATCTGCCAACGTCTTAATTTTTGTACATTATCAATATCTGTTTTCCTTTTTCCCATATATAAACCCCTTATGTCTCATGTCTCAAAAGTTACAAAACAAGTGAGACATGAAGAAACATAGACAATATAAGGGAGTTATGGTACAATGTCTCATGTCTCAAAAGTTGGGGGTAATACTGCCGCCTACGGCGGCTCCCCAACTTTTGGCAGGAGAGAAACATAATAGCCAGTGAAGCGGACGGATCGCCCTCTCCCCGTTGCAAGGTTTCCACGGGCAAGCCGTTGGAAAACCCTTGCAACGGGGGAAAAGGCTTCGATCCCCGTCTCGCGCTTGAAAAAAGAACGATACCAAATCGGTATCGTTCTTTTTTTCGAGCCCTGCCAGGGCTCGAAAGTTCGATGTCTACGCTCCGCTCCGGTCAGCACTTCTTTCTAATAAATTCTGTGTTTCACAATACCTGTGTCTGATCGTACAGTGGGTGACATAATATATCGGGGTTTGTATTTTTCTAAAATGATGAATGGGAAAGCCACTGGTGACTTTCCCATTCTATTTTCTATTCTACTATGATATGTAACATGCCATTTTCATCTTCTGTTACTATTGTTCCACCCAATTCACCATTTTCATACATTCTTAATAATATCCTGTTTTCAGCCATACGATATTCCTGATGGTTGGCTCCTGTGAATAGGGAACCATCAGGTAAGTAATCTCCTACGTGGAAGACTTCTCCATATCGTGGGGAGCCTTCTTTCATGTAAACGGCATAGCTTTCTTCGGAACCTGCTCCTTTGCCAGTGTCGTAAACCCAGCACCAACCTATAGTTCCATCTGCTCCTTGAGATTGTGCATATCCCGTCCACGGTTCATAACCACCATATTCTTCTGTCACTTCATTAAATTCTTGTTTTCCAAGGGCAAAGGCGATGTCTCCATCTATGTTGGTTGCCTTGGGATCTACATCCTCCGGATTTACATCAGGATAAATGATGTTCTCGGCAATTTCATCCATTAAACTACCATCACCTGCTACATGATAATACATGAATGACATTGTCGTAAATAATCTGACCGCTTCACCTTTTGTAATTGCTGCATCCCAATCTTCTAAGTCTGATTCTGAAATTAACTCCATATTAGTAGCTATTTCAAATGCTTTATACATATCAGATGGAACTCCCTTACCAGGATCAGAGATTGCATCTGAAAAACTGATGTCTCCTGCATCGGATACGGTGGATATTACTACATCTTCAAGATAGATGTTGTTTTTAAAACCATGTTTATCCATATATGTCTGGTAGTCTTGGCTATAATAGTTTGCTAACAGATAAATGTACTCTCCTCTTGACATTGCTGACGTAAAAGTCTCTTCATTTAAACCAGTCGAAGTATTCACATAGGCATATTCATCCATTGGTGCGGCAAAATTGGTATATTGTGTTTCTCCTACTTTTGCTGTGAAGTCACTGTCTGTTTCTGGTGCCTGTGCTTCATTTACCTGAGTCATTGCTCTCATTATTAACGTCATTGCCTGTGCTCTTGAAAGGGGGACATCTCCATCAAACTGTCTTTCTTCTTGGTCTGGAAGCAATTCAAAGTAGGCATTGATCGTTGCATAGGGAGCATTCGCATAATCTGCATCTATATCTGCATAATATTCTATTGACATTTCACCAAGCTTTAAAACAGACGACAGTACCATCATATAGCCTCGAAAGTATTGATTTTTTATTGCTAAAAGCAACGTGATATTCTGGTCTGGCTGTGTTGTTAATGGATTCGTGTATAAGTTACCCTCTTTGTTGCCTGTGGTTCCTGTTACTTCTACATATTCCTCAAAGGCTGCTCTTAACTCCGGATGTGTTTCTAAACTTGAGAGTGGAATCCAGGGGAGTGACTCCGTTTTTGATTCTTCTGTTTCTGTTTCCTCCGGCACTGTGGTTTCTGCCTGTGCGGATTCAACAGTAGCAGTGATGGATTCATTGCCGGATGTGGTTTCCTGCTTGCCACAGGAAGCAAAAGATAAAATACATACGGTTATCAAGGTTAAAATAGTTGTTTTTTTCATGAGTTAATGTTATTGTACCACAGAATGGGGAATAACGCTATAACGTTTATTATGTGTGATGCACATGACCGCGGGACCAGACTTTACTGGGCTGGGCTTTGTAGGTGGGGCGGCGGAACAGGAGGCTTCGGAGAGCCGGGCCGTTAAAAGGAAAGAGGGGCCAGAAGTAGCTGAAGCCCGCGAAGGTCGGGGTAGTCAAAATAGAGACTGTCACCAGTGTCAGACCGATAAGGAATCCCGGCAATCCCCAGAGCCCTGTTGTGACGACCAAAAGAATACGGTAGATCCGCAGAGCATCAGCAAATTCGATACTGGAGAGGGACAGATTCGCCAGCATGGTGACAGCAGCATAGAAGAGGACTTCCGTGGAGGCCCAGTTAAGACTGACAGCAATGTCACCGATTAATAGTCCGCCGACAATGGACAGAGCACCGGAGACGCGGCTGGAGCTGAGTGCCGCTGAATACTTGAAAAGATCCAGCAGGAACTCCACCGCCAGCACATAGAAAAAAAGACGGAAGGGTGACAGATCGCTGACGGGTGTGAGCTGCAGCGAGGCAGTAATCTCGGGATAGTAGGCGGAGAGAAGTAAAAATACCGGAAGGAGTAGGAGACTGACCGGAATGCACAGGAAGCGTATCATGCGGAAATAAGTTCCGGTCAGAGGATTGTTGTAATAGTCCTCCGGACTCTGGGTAAACTGGAAGATCGTACCGGGAAGCAGCAGAACGGCAGGGGAGTTGTCCACGATGAGCAGAATATGCCCTTCGCACAGATAGCTGCAGGCCACATCGGGCCGTTCCGTCAGCTGGATACTGGGCAGAGGATTCCACCAGCGTTTTTTGATCAGGAGTTCTTCCAGACTTTTGCTGCCCATGGTCAGGGAAGTGATCTGTAATTGGGAAAGCTTTTTCTTTAAGGTATCTAATAATTCCTCATTGACCTGATCCGCCAGATAGGCGATAGCTACATCCGTGCGGCTTTCTGCACCCAGAGAACAGATAGAGAATGTCAGTTTCGGAGAACGCACCCTCCGGCGGATCAGATTGGTATTGAACAACAACGTCTCCACAAAACCGTCCCGGGCACCACGGGTGATCCGTTCGGTGTCAGGTTCGGAAATGCTGCGGACAGGATAGGTACGGACATCGATGATTACGGCCTGTGCAAAACCTTCTACCAGAAGGACAGAGGGGCCACTGAGAATATTTTGCAGAATCGTATCTATAGAGGAAGTCAGTGACACCTGGGCATACCCCAGTTTGCTCTGCACATAGCGAGGGAGATCCCGGATTTCGGAATCCAGTGTATAGAGGGGGTCCTGCAAGTCGGAAAAAATTTGTTGAAGGATCTCCGTCTTACAAAAACCATTGACACCGATCCAGTAAGCCGGCGTATTTCCCAGCTTCAGGTCACGGGTGATCAGGTCAAAACTGTCATCCAGTGGCAGCAGAGCGTGGAAAAGTGCTGCATTTTTGGATAGATTTGTGGATAAGGAGCGTTGTACCATAGTGGGAAATCCTTTCTGATCACTTGCATAGACTGCCAAACAGGTATATGGTATTATTATTCAGATAGATTCCCCAGGTTTTTCGGAACTATACGGATCAGTGGTATAATTGACACAACCCCAGCAGGATCAACAATAAACCTGAGACGGGATCCGTATATTCCCCGATCTGCTGCAGGAAAGCAGACCTGCCCAGACGGCTTCCGAAAGCCAGAAATCCGAAGGAGCAGAAAAAGGTGGACACCGATGCCGGAAGGAAAGGAAGTCCCGTAATACTGGCGGAGAAACCGATGCCGATATTGTTCATGGAAAGGGCACAGCCCAGCGCCAGTATCTGCGACAGGGATAATTCCCGGTGCCCGACAAATTTTTTCTTTTTCTGGCACAGATTATTATCCGGGGAAAAATTGCAGCACCATCTGGAAAGCAGCCATTTTCCCACGTAGTAAAGACCGAAAAGGATCAGTACACTGCTTCCGATCCGGGTACCGATACCGATGGGAAACAAGGGTAACAACAGGTTGCCAAGACCTATAGAGATCACAGTCCCGATCAGGGTGACTGTGCTGATCAGCAGATTATGTCTGGCAGGCAGAGGGACTTTCTGGAGGCCCAGAGCCATACCTACCAGAAGGGCATCCAGACTGGCTGAGATGCCGAAGAGCAGAGGGGGCAGAATAGACATAACATGCTCCGTAGAAAATATTCTTAATTTTACTATATTCCCCTGAAATTATTTTGTGAGGTTGTGGGGCAAAGGAACAAATGAGTATGGAAGTAAAGAGAAAACTGAGTGAATTCCTAAAAAGAGAGACGGTTCTGACCGTAGCGATCCTGCTGGCAATAGTGTCCGCGGTGATGATTCCGCCGGACAGAGAATATGCAGGATATATTGATTTCCGCACACTTTCGATCCTTTTCTGCCTGATGACGGTGATGGCAGGCTTGCAGAAACTGGGTGTTTTCCGTAATATTGCAAAAACGCTGTTGCGGCATACACAGAATACCATACAGTTGGCAGAGGTATTGGTACTTTTGTGTTTCATTTTCAGTATGATCATCACCAATGATGTGTCATTGATCACGTTTGTACCGTTTACCTTCATTGTGCTGCGGCTGACAGGCGAAGAAGCTGTGAAAAAACTGGCAGTACCTGTGATCGTTCTGCAGACGATAGCTGCCAATCTGGGAAGTATGCTGACGCCGATCGGAAATCCGCAGAATCTGTATTTATATGGGAAAACACAGATGTCCGCTGGAACATTTATACTTTTGATGCTGCCTTATTCTCTGGTGTCACTGCTTTTACTGATGATCTGTGTGGTAATTGTGGCAAAACGAAGCGGAATCGAAGTCCGGGGAGCCGAAGTTTTGCTGACAGAAGATGAGAAGCTGGAACAAAAGAAATATTTACTTCCGGCATATTTGCTGTTATTTGTGTTGTGTTTGCTGACTGTGGCTCATATGATTCCTTATCCGGTGACATTGGGAACTGTGGCATTGGCGGTTCTCCTTTTAGATCGTGGTACTCTTATAAAAGTGGATTATTCGCTTTTGCTGACGTTTGTGGGTTTCTTTATTTTTATAGGAAATATGGGAAGAATGCCTGCTTTCTGTGATTTCCTGCAGAAGATCATCGGAGGTAGAGAAGTGATGACAGCCGTGATTGCCAGTCAGGTGATCAGTAATGTTCCGGCGGCCCTGCTGTTATCCGGATTTACGGAAAATATAACGGCATTGATCATCGGTACGAATCTGGGAGGGCTGGGGACGCTGATCGCATCCATGGCCAGTCTGATCTCTTATAAACAGGTGGCCAGACAGATTCCGGGAGAGAAAAAGAAGTATTTTGGATGGTTTACCATAGCAAATATCGTTTTTTTAATGATATTGGTATTGGAAAACTGTCTGCTGTAACTATAGAAAGCAGTCTGTCTGCCGGGAAAGGCAGAAAAGATGGCAATAACTAAAAAATAATCTGGGAGGTATTCGTCATGACAGAAGATATGACAATCATTGCAGAAGAGGCTTATCTGGCGGCCAAGGAGATCTTGGAAAAGGCGAGGCTGGAGCAGGGAGAGCTGTTTGTGGTAGGCTGTTCTACCAGTGAGGTGGGAGGTGCTACTATCGGTACCTATTCCAGCCCGGAGCTGGCGGAGATGGTCTTCGGCGGTATTTACCAGGCCACGCAGGAAGCCGGGGTATATCTGGCTGCGCAGTGTTGTGAGCATCTGAACCGTGCACTGATTCTGGAAAAAGAGGCTGCGGTAAAATATGGTTATCCCATGGTAAATGTGGTACCTCAGCCTAAGGCAGGCGGATCTTTTGCGACGGCGGCGTATAAAGCCTTCGAGCATCCGGTGGCTGTGGAACATATTCAGGCGGCAGCAGGAATGGATATCGGGGATACGCTGATCGGAATGCATCTGAGAGATGTGGCAGTACCGGTGCGCCTCCGGTCCGGACAGATCGGAGACGCCCATGTGGTATGCGCCCGCACCAGACCGAAATTCATTGGTGGCGGCAGAGCGGTTTATGACGAAGAATTATTGTAAAGAAATGATATGTGGCTATTTCTGTGGCATTCCGCGGAAGTAGTCACGGATCCAGCGTCCGGATTCATTGAAATCATCGTCGGTCCAGTCGGAAAGTGCCGTGCTGGAAGCCTTGAAGACGCTGCTGCTTTCGTCTTTGTTGGCGAGATTCCAGCAACAGAAGCTGATCTGGTACTTGTTCAGCAGATCCAGCCATTTGGTAGTGGAAACAAAATCATTAGCACCATTGCCGGAGGCATCGCACATGCCAAATTCGCTGACAAATACCGGAAGCCCGTTCTGAACACAGGTCTCTAAGCGGTTCCGCAGGTCGTCTTTATGGGTGCCTGCGTAGAAATGCAGCGTATACATTACATTGCTGTCATCCAGCGGAGAAGCGGCAGCCTTGTCGATCTCCTGACTCCAGGTTGGTGTTCCCACGAGAATTACGGCATCCGGCTTCTGCGCCCGGATCACCGGGATGACTTCTTCTGCGTAAGACTTGATGCTGTCCCAGGAAGTACCGCCGTTGGGTTCATTGCAGATCTCATAGAGCACATTGTCGTTGTCGGCAAAAACTTCCGCCATTTCCCGGAAAAAGGCGATCGCCTCATCTTTGTTCTGGTTCGGATCACAGTCACTTAAAATATGCCAGTCCACGATCACATACATTCCCAGCTCCGTAGCGTAGGATACGCCATCTTTTACCAGCTGTTTCAGCTGTTCTTTGTCTCCACCGGCACAATAGCCGCCGTATTCCGCCGTATACATGGCGAGGCGGATACAGTTAGTATTCCAGTCGTCCCGCAAGGTACGGAGGGAATCATAATTGATATACTGGGGGAACCAGGCAATTCCGTGGGTAGACATGCCGTAAAGCTGAACGATGTTGCCGTTTTCATCTGTCAGCTTACCGTTTTCTACATGGAGAGCGCCATGCTGCCCGTAGGGCGTGGAGGCATCCACGGAGAGTGCTTCGGAAGATGGGGGTTCAGTTTCCGCAGGCTGGGCTTCGACTGTTTCGGGGACGGATGTCTGTTCGGGAGCGGTTGTGCTTTCGGAGATGGTCTCGGTGATGGCAGCGGAAGGTGCCTCAGAGGAGGTCGCTGCGGTTTCATTGGCTGCATCCTGTTTGCCACAGCCGGCGAGAGCACAGGTGCCTAAGGCTGCCAGTACGGCACAGCTGAGTGTTTTTCTGAAAATAGACATAATAACCTCTTTTCCTATTTGTTTGAGAATAAACGAATGAAAATACAAACAATGGGTTACCTTTTAGAACTAAAAACAAGCACTTACAACAAATATTATAATTGTGTCTGTGTAGCTTGGCAAGAAATGATTGCCCCCGAATAGGAGCTGTGATACAGTTAATGGGAACAGAGTTCGGAATAGAGGACAGAGATGGAGGAAACTTATGCTTCCGCAGTCATTTACAGAGAGAATGCAGGGACTTTTGGAATCGGAATATGAAGAGTTCCTGGCAAGCTTTGAGCATGAAAAATATCAGGCATTGCGTCTGAATCCGTTAAAAAAGGATGACATGTCTGTCATAACAGAAAAAGTCAAGCAGACTTTTCAGCTGCAGCCGGTTCCCTGGGCGGAGAACGGATATTACTATACCAAAGAGGACCAGCCGGGAAAACATCCCTGGCATGAAGCGGGACTTTATTATATTCAGGAACCCAGTGCCATGGCACCTGTGACACTACTGTCACCACAGCCCGGAGAGCGGATCCTCGATCTATGTGCTGCTCCCGGCGGGAAAAGCACCCAGATCGCATCAGCAATGGAGGGAGAAAGACTGCTTGTCACGAATGAGATCCACCCGGCGAGGGCGAAAATACTCTCGGAGAACGTGGAGCGCATGGGCATCCGCAACGCCTGTGTATTGAATGAGACGCCGGAGCACCTGGCGGATATTTTCGAGGAATATTTTGACCGGATCCTGGTGGATGCACCCTGCTCCGGAGAGGGAATGTTCCGGAAGAATGAAGTGGCCTGTGAGGAATGGAGCCCGGAGAATGTACAGCTCTGTGCGGACAGACAGGACGGGATTCTGGAGTGCGCTGCGCGGATGCTGGTGCCCGGCGGCAGACTGGTATATTCTACCTGTACGTTTGCACCTGCGGAGAATGAAGGCAGCATCAGTCGTTTTCTGGCAAAGCATGAGGAATTCGAGATCGTTCCCATTGATAAAAAAGCACTGGGGATCCCGGAGGGCTGTGACGGCATTCCGGGTTGCGTGGAGAATCCCGCGCCGGGAATCGAAGGTACCTTGCGCCTGTGGCCTCATAAGCTGAAGGGAGAAGGTCATTACGCCGCGGTATTGCAGAAGAAGGGAAAGCTTCCGGAGGGGTATCAGCCGGTGTGCGCAACGGGAACAGAAAAAGGAATCCCCGCAAAGAACCTTGCGAAGGACTGGGCGGAATATTTTGCTTTTGCAAAAGAGACTTTTTCGGAGAAGCTGATGGGGGAAGCGGGATTGTGTACGGCGGGAGAAGGATTTCTGGCGTTCGGTGATAATCTGTACCGTATGCCGGAGAGAATGCCAGGGGTCAAGGGGCTGAAAGTGCTGCGTCCGGGACTGCACCTGGGAACCTTGAAAAAGAATCGTTTCGAACCGGCTCATGCGCTGGCACTGGCGCTGTGCCCGAAGGATGTGAAGCATGTATGGAATCTGTCCGTGGAGGAAGCGGCTGCTTATCTGAAGGGACAGACTTTTTCCGCGGAAGGCGAGAAAGGCTGGTATCTGATCTGCGTGGACGACATCAGCCTGGGCTGGGGAAAACTGGCCGGAGGCATCATGAAGAACCATTATCCCAAGGGGCTGCGAAAATGAGAACAGAGATATTATACGAAGACAACAGCATACTGGTGATCCGCAAACCGGCAGGGCTGGCGGTACAGTCTGCCCGGATCGGACAGGCAGATGTGGTCAGTGAATTGAAGTCCTATCTGGCGAAACAGGCAGGAGCCGGACAGGGAGAGCCTTATCTGGCGGTGATCCACAGGCTGGATCAGCCGGTGGAGGGTGTGCTGGTATTCGCCAAAGAGAAAAAGACGGCAGCAGTTCTGACGAAACAATTGTCGGCGGGCACATTGAATAAACAGTATTATGCGGTACTCTGTGGATATCCTGATGCTTCGGAAGGGGAGCTTGTGGATTATCTACGGAAAGAGGGCAGCGTGGCAGTGGCAGTCACCGGCAGAGAGAAGAATTTTCCGGACGCAAAGATCGCAAAACTGCATTATAGCATTTTGGAGAAAATTAATCAGCCTATGCCGCTGGCACTGGCAGATGTCTGCATTGAGACCGGACGGTTCCACCAGATCCGCGTGCAGTTTGCCCATGCGGGATGGGCGTTGTTGGGAGATACCAAATACGGGAACACTACAGTCGCCGGAACGACAGGGAGTCCGGCATATCGCGGCGTGGCACTTTGCGCATATTCTCTGGATTTTACCCATCCCGGCAACGGCAAAAAGATGTCATTCCGGGTGAAACCGCAGAATCCTGCATTTGAAAAATTTACGAAAATTCCTTCGGAGGATATTTTCGAAGGATAAAAAAGCCTGTCCGGCACACACTAATCCCAAAAAGGAAGTGTGCGGCATGGATTGGGGAGAATTTGGCAAAAAAATAATAGGAAAAAAGATGATAGTACTGCTTCTGGTAACGGGGGCAGTCTATTTTTTTCTGCAATATCTGACACCTCTGTCGGCACCGGTACTGTTGGCCATGCTGTTTGTCACAATTTTTGGGCCAATGATGAAGCGGATGAATCAGCGTCTGCATTTTCCCAGACCCCTCAGTGCCATAGTGCTTCTCATCGTGGCAACAGTGTTGCTAGTGGGGTTACTCTGGATTCTGGTGTCCTGGATGCTAGGCAGCCTGCCGGTATGGATCGGCAATCTGGAACTGCGGGAGCAGGAGTGGCTGGAAGCCGTCCGGGGGCTGTGTCGCAGCGTGGGAGAGATTATTGGTGTGGACACTGCGTATCTGGAAAATACGGTCAGTGGCAGACTACAGGAGGGGCTGGATTCACTGGAAGAAAATATTCTGCCGGGAATGCTTTCCCAGTCTATGCAGTATGTGCAGTGGTTCGCGGAGCTGGGAGGATTTCTGGTGACGTTTTTGATCGCTTCGGTGCTGCTGGCGAAAGACTATGACGGTATTATGAACCGTCTGTTGGATCAGGAGGCCTGTCATGTACTTCTGGAGGTGATCTGCGGGATCGTCCGTTATATAGCCACTTTTGTAAAGGCCCAGGGGATCATTATGACCACGATTGCCATGACAGCCGCGGCAATATTAGGAATCGCCGGAATAAAACATGGTATTTTGTGGGGATCCTGGCGGGGATTTTAGATGCGCTGCCTTTTATCGGAACGGGAGTGGTACTGGTTCCGCTGGGCATGTTTCAGATCCTGGATGGCAACTGGGGCCGGGCGCTGGTCTGTGGTGTATTGTATGTGGTCTGCATTTTTCTGCGGGAGGTCATGGAACCTCGTCTCATCGGCAGGAAAATAGGGGTATCCCCCATAGCAGTGCTAGTGTCGTTGTATGCCGGAATCCGGCTGTTTGGCGTCTGGGGGATCATCAAGGGGCCATTGGGATTTGTGCTCATCTATGAGACTTATCACAGCCTGGCCCGTATGTATGACCGGCAGCGGGAGCAGGGCCGGCGGGAATGAGAAAAGATTGACGAAAGAAGTGGCGAAAGCTATCATAAAAGTATTAGATGAAGCATGCTTTGGAGAGATGGACCTATGGCAAAAAATACAAAAGGAAAAAAATCAGTGGAATCAGTGGCGGAGACGTTGTGCAGCTTCAGCCGCTTCCTGTGTGATCTTGTGATCGGTATTTATCTGTTTGTGATATTGGCTGTACTGCCGTTGTACAACAGGGGCTATGCCCAGATCGGAACAGACAAGGAGAATTTTTTTATTAAGACTATGACTTATGTGGGGAAATGTCTGCTTCCGGTATTTGTGTTGTGGCTGATCCTTCGCCTCATTGTGGCAAAGCAGAAACAGGAGCTTCCGGAATTTCGGACTATTCCGAAAAGAATCTGGCAGGCTTTGAACACCACGGATAAATTTGCTGCTCTATACGGGATTGCCGTGGTAATGTCCTATGTGTTTACCCGGTATCGGGAGGAGGCACTGTGGGGGACGGCATCCTGGCGGATGGGGATGTGGACCCAGCTGGGAGCGGTCATTGTATATTTTATGATCTCACGGATGTGGCAGAGAAACGACTGGATCGTGACCCTGACATTGCCGGTGTCGACCATTGTTTTTTTCCTCGGATATATGAATAAATTCGGGCTGTGCCTTGTAGATAAGGAGATCATCAATTCCTCCTTTATTTCTACCGTGGGAAATATTAACTGGTATTGCGGTTATCTGGTGACGGTGCTGTTCGGTGGAGTTTATCTGTTATGGTGGATGGGATCGGAGATCACTTGGAAGAGAGCGCTGCTGATGGGGTATGTGACGATTGGTTTTGCTTCTCTGGTAACCCAGGGCAGCAGCAGTGGTGTTGTAACTTTAGCCGTAATGCTGTTTGTATTGTTTGGCATGTCTGTGAAAGATGGCAGAAAAATGGAATGCTTCTGGCAGGAAATGACATTGTTATCGGTGGCATGTCTGATCACATATATTCTGCGGAGTTGCAATGTGCTTTCGCAGGAACTGCCAATGGAAAAAGTGACGGATATCCTGACGTTTTCCGCAATGAGTGTGATTATGACGATCGTGTCAGTAGTGGTACTGTGGCTGGTACATACCAGCAATAACAGAAATCAATACCGTGGGAAACTTTTTTGGGGCATCTATCGGATATTGTGCGTAGCACTGCCGGTTGTGAGCGTGGCATTATTAGCGTTTATCCTGGCGAATACGCTGTTGGGCGGAAAACTGACGTCCTTTCTGACGGAGACAGCAGGTGACGGGGGTAGCAACTGGCTAGTGTTCAGCGCGGCCTGGGGCAGCAACAGGGGAGCCACCTGGTCGACGGGAGCCAGATGCTTCTGGGAAGCAGATCTGTTACATAAGATTTTCGGCGTAGGGCCGGATTGCATGTATGCGTTTCTGTCGAATGAGGCCAGCCCGGAGCTGCAAAATATGGTGTATGATTTCTTCTATGGAAACCGCCTCACTAATGCACATAATGAATGGCTGACGATCCTGGTGGATATAGGAGTGCTGGGGCTGGTCAGTTATGCGGGAATGATGATCTCAGTAATCCGTAATTTCCTGCATGCCGGGAAAAAGTCGATGCTGGTGGGAGCCTGCGGGTTCTGTGTGCTGGCCTATACGGTGAACAATATGTTCAGCTTCCAGCAGGTGATGAATATTTCGACGGTGTTTGTGATTATGGGGATTGGAGAGAATTTGCGGCGTTCAGCCCGTGATTGAACCAGCGAAAGTTGAATTTATGGTCTCCGCTTCGGTCGGTCCAGGCCGAGGTCCCCCGGACCTCGTGGGGTCTCCGCTCCGCTTCGGTCGGTCCAGGCCGAGGTCCCCCGGACCTCGTGGACCCTCTGCGCCCGAACGGTGTGTTCGTGTCGACTAGAGGTTATAAGTTAGAACAATGTGGAGACAAAAATACTCCCTCACACATGT
>ERZ773164.1377-NODE-1377-length-24582-cov-3.409345_pt1 | contig 24582 bp, 20 predicted proteins | sample MGYA00511917_ERZ773164 | MGnify/ENA primary metagenome ERZ773164 (study PRJEB29015, sample SAMEA2737847) | human gut metagenome | biome: human gut; feature: human-associated habitat; material: faeces | place: China | collected 2012 ...
TAAAAATCCATGCCCGGTAGATGGAAAAACAAAACGCGAGTATGTGAAGCAATTAACAAAGAAACTCAACCATGATTCACCGGGGGTAAAAGATCGCTTTTTCCATGCGATTATTGATGGAAACAATCCCGGATGGCCGGAACGGACCGATCGCCATCTGAAAAATTTGATACATTCGGACCTTTCATCATCACCAAAGGAGGAATTGTGATATGGCTGTACTCTCCTACCACGAACAGGAAGACATCGAAAATACAAAACGAATCCGAGGCATTCTGAAAGAGCTGCCACCGTTCTGTACCGATTTCTTCCGCGGCATTGAACCACGTACATCGGCGCGCACTCGGCTTGCGTATGCCTATGATTTAAAGACATTTTTTGATTTCCTGAAACAAGCAAATCCAGAGCTTAAAACAAAGGAGCTGCGTGATTTTCCGCTTTCTATTCTGGATGAAATCAAGTTGATGGATCTGGAAGAATATATGGAGTATCTGAAATGTTATTCGACCGAAAAACGTGAGGATCTGATGAATACAGAGCGGGGTATCATGCGGAAAGTCTCGACGGTCAAGAGCTTTTACAACTACTTTTACCGGACCGAGCGGATTCAGAATAACCCCGCTTCTCTTCTGCAGCTTCCCAAGATTCATGAAAAAGAAATTATACGCCTCGATGTTGACGAGGTGGCGCGTTTCCTGGATGAGGTTGAGGATGGCGAATGTCTGACCGAAAAACAGAAAGCCTACCATGCAAAGACCAAGCTGCGAGATCTGGCGATGATGACGCTTCTGCTTGGTACGGGGCTTCGTGTATCAGAATGTGTCGGACTGAATATCAACGATGTTGATTTCCGAAACGGTGGTCTTAGGATTCATCGAAAAGGCGGAAAGGAAGTCATCGTATATTTTGGTGCCGAGGTAGAATATGCGCTTCAGGACTATCTCAGCGAGCGTGAACATATTGTCCCAGAGGAAGGCAGCGAAGAAGCACTCTTCCTCTCCATGCAGCGTAAGCGCATTAACGTACGCAGTGTGGAAAAAATGGTCAAAAAATACGCACAGCTCGTCACACCGCTAAAAAAGATCACGCCACATAAGCTCCGCAGCACCTACGGCACTAATCTGTACCGTGAAACCGGCGATATTTACCTCGTCGCGGATGTTTTGGGACACAGTGATGTCAATACGACGAAGAAGCATTATGCGGCGCTGGAGGATGAACGGCGGCGAAGCGCAAGGAATAAGGTGCAGCTGAGAGAAAAAGAGTAAAGGGCAAAAAAGGCAAAAAGTAAAAAAATTTTTAGGTAAAAAAGGCTAATTTCGTACTTTATTTCCGTGTAAAGTGAAAATAGTATTTTGCTAAAATAAAGTTCAAAATTCATATTTGCCAAGAAAACCGATGACCTCGACTGCTTATAGTCTATGCCATCGGTTTTCCTAGTTCAAGCACTCTCACTCTGCTTCATCTGTGTCTCAATAACTTTGTCTAAGTTGGCTGCTGTAGTTTGTTCACTCATAGCCTTCTGCCTCTAATAATAAACACTGCAAAGGTTTAAAATATCCTGCAACAGATCATACTCCATCTTTGCCTTATCATTCATTTGATAATTTATCAGAGCATTTTGCGAGTACATCGCATCTACGCTTTGCGTTTTCGTTGAAAATTCCATCAAAGTATCCGGGCCAATGCCCAAACTGGTAAAAATTTTATTCAAATGCTTATCGAATGAGCTTTTACTATCTATCTCGCCATTTAAAATTTTATCTAAAGTAGGTCGAGAAATTTCTGCCTTTTTGCAGAACGATACCTTAGAGAATCCATTGCCACTGATGTAGTCCTTTAATTTTATTCCTGTCAGTTTTCTCATTTCAAAAAGTTCATCAAAACGCACTCTCTATCTCTCCCAGTAACAAATTGTCAATAGTTTTTTAATCACTTTTCTTAAAAAGGAAAAAAATAGAACGTATAGTAAACGCTATGGTGCGTTGACAACGTATAGATTATTTCCATACGCTCTATCTCTCATTTCGTAAACGCTCCATAGCAAGTACCTTGCCAGCCCAAAGTGCTGCAACATGGTTTTGCAAGCAATAATCCGCAACGTTCGCTCCTCCAGTATTCACCTGTAATCTCCATACCGCCATCTTCTCATCTCCCCGCTTTCTTCTTTAGTGCTTATCCACCTTCCGCTTCGGGAACCATCCTTTTTCCACTCTTTTTTCCTGTTCTTTCAGTTCCTTAATGCTCCAAAAGCAACTGACGCCCAAAACACCCAGGGAAACCGACCAAAGTATTTCCTGCATTCTTACGGATAGAATCATACACAAAATGCCCACCAGCAAAAATACCGGCCAACAGCGGCTTCCAAAGTAATACTCCGCATATATAACAATAGGATGGAACAATCCAATCAGAAAAAAGGTAAGCACACCAATCAATATCCCACTAAAATTCATCATAACTCCTTGTCCTTTTCCTTATACAAACAGCACATTATCGCAGACCGGCGCAACTTATCTTCTGCGTGCAACAGTCGCCCTCAACAGCATATCCAATATGCGCAAAGAAGAAGTATTGCAATATAGAACTACAACCTTCCTCTTCCATATTTTTTAAATATCTGACACATTTTTACGGATTGCATTTTTTACACGGATCATAACCTGCAGCAATCAGCGCATCCCTACTCTCTGATGAGGATTTTTTATTGCTCTCCTTCATCTGTTTGACCGATGAACAGGACGGCCGATGAAATTTCTTTGTATTGGTATTGAGGATATAGGATTCCGTGCTGGTCTGCTGAGAAGCTGCCTGCGTAACAGCCTGTGTGGCCTGCTCTGTTTCTGCCGTCTTGTTTGTTCCAGAAGCCGAGCTGTCACCCGTCGCATAATTGATGTTAAAGGTCATTTTACCCATTTTGAGGGATGTAAAGTGACCTTCTCTTAGTCAAATATAATGCCGTTCCTTTCTTCGCAAACCTTTACAGAAAGTACAAGCATCCATGTTTCGTTTTTGATAAAGAATCCGTTGCTTTGGTGAGCACTTATAATCGTGTGCACACACTGGCATCGAATTCGATACAGAAGAATAGCGCCTCACTTTGGCAAAGCAAGGCGCTATTCTCTGTTACAGGAAAAATCAGGTTATTCTCCCATGATCTGAACCGTATATTTTCTTATCTTCAGTCCATCGAACTCCACAAAATAAATATCCTGGGCACTTCCGCCCGCTGTTTTTCCATCTATTACCGGAAGCACACAATGATTTCCGCAAAGCATTGACTTCAAATGTCCCGGGGCATTTCCGCTGCAGGTTCCATAGCTTGGGAGCATATGGGTATGCACGTAATCTCCGTCTGTTGGTATCAACCGTTCCAGCGTCAGTTCAATGTCCTTTTCCACACAGGGAAGGCTTTCATTTATCATAATCGCCGTAGTCGTGTGCATGGATATGACAAAAACAACTCCCGCTGTGATTCCGCTGGCAGCCACGTCCTTTTGCACCTGATCTGTGATTTTTACCATTTCAAATTCCTGTCTGCTGGCAATTTCATGCGTATAAGATTTAATAATCATAGCCTCTTCCTTTCATTCCCAGAAACACTTCCGCATTCTCTCCCAGGATTTTTTTCAGCACATCTGGACGAAGATTTAGTTTTTCCAGACCGTCCTTTGTTCTGACCTGGCGAAATCTGGGGAGGTTGGATCCATACATCACCTTATCCATCAGATTATTCTGCAGCCATCCCGGAGCCATATTTTTCAAGAAAATCTGTTCATAATAGTTTTTGGGGCTGTCCATAAATACCGTCGCCGTATCTGTATAAACATTGGGATACTTTAACAACAGCATGCACAGCTCATCCACCCAGGGCCATCCCAGATGCGACAGGCAGAACCGAAGCGTCGGATATTCCACGGCGATATCTTCAAACAAAATCGGACGTGTATATTTTGACGGGGAATCCGGTTCCCAGCTGAAGCCGCTGTGAAACAGCACCGACTTGTCATACTTTGTGCACAGATCTAATAACGGTTTTAACCGTCTGTCATCCGGATACATATTTAAATGGGATAAATTCAGCTTCAGACCCATCAAATTCAGCTTTTCAAACGCGTCCTTCAGTTTTTCTGCCGCACATTCCTCTCGCGGATCGACACTGGCAAAGCCGATAAAGCGTTCCGGAAACAATTCTACGATCCTCTTTACTTCTTCGTTTGACACAATCGGCTGTCCCATCGATGCAGAATAATCTTCCGCAAGAATTACCGCCCGATCCACTCCGGCATGATCCATCACGGCCATGACCTGCTCCATGGGCACAGGAGATGATTTGTACAGGCCAAACGCCTTCTTTCTGAAATTCACCCTGTCCGAATCTGTACAGATCGGCCCAAATAACACCGGGTGTACATGTACATCAATAATCACGAAACGACAACTCCTTTCTCTCCAAAGCTTCCTTTACACATGATAAGGTTCAAATATACTGACAATCTCAGCAGCCTTTTTCGCGCCGGAAAGCATACATTCCGGTATGCTCCTGCCCCGAAGAATTCCGCTCATAAAGCCGGCGCCATAGGAATCTCCCGCGCCTACGGTATTCACCAGCTTCGGTGCCGGTATGCACGGCTGTCGATAAAACTCTGTTCCGTCAAAAGCCAGAGAGCCTCCTTCCCCAAATGTGGCAAGCAGCACCTCGGCTCCCATGGAACAGCCCATCCGCAAAAGCTCTCTTACCTCCTCGGTCTCCTCTTCAAATGAAAAAATACCATAATTGATATTTTTTAGAATGGTCGGAACATCCTCATGCCGATACCGCTTAGAAAAATCAAAATAGATCTTCGTTCCCTTGCTTCTCATGTCCTTCAGCAATCCTGTCACATTCCACGAAAGATCGGTATGAATGTAATCCTGTGTCCGGATAAAATCCATATCCTCTCCCGTTGGCTGATATGGAATCATGACTCCTTTTTCCGCCCTGTGATGCACCCGGTCTCTGCCATTTAACAGCATCTCTATCACTGCCGTCTGTCCCCCGGGAACAATGGTAACATGCCCGGTATCTACCTTCCTTTTCTGACACGCTTCCAGCATAGACTGTCCATAGGCATCATCTCCAATCGCCGTCACCACGGACGGCACAAGCTCGGGAACCAAATCCATCAGATTAAACATCAGATCGATTCCATTGCCTGTCGGGTAACTGATATTTAAGTTTTTGTATACATCAATACAGGTGAATCCTACCGCTGCAAACCGCATAGCTGCTCCTCCCTCTGTTTATCTTCGTCACTGCATATACATTTTTAAATTCCGTACATTTTTCTTATCATGTTCAAACGGATTAAAATAATATGCAGCATCTGCTCCAAGCACTCCGGCATACGCTGCAAAATTCAGCGTCTGCCCCCCAGGAAACATGGTTTTTAAATGGATGTACTTATCACATACATTGTCCCCAATCCCTATTACCTTCATTTCCTCAGCTTCTTTAGTCGAATTCCTCTTCAATCGATTGATTATATATCATTATATAATGTTATGATATCATATTAGTGTTTCTGAATCATTTTGTCAATAGGATTTTATAAAAAAACAAGAAAAAAATGCAGCCACATTGAGCCTGCGCTCAACATGTCTGCATCATTCCTTTTTCTCTTCTTTTATTCCTCTATTCTTCTTCTCTTTTTCTGTTCTTCTTTATGTAACATGGATTATTTAAATAATGTGACATAGGACGCAATTCCTCCCGTCGTTTCGATCAATCTAAATTGACATAGTAATAAAATTATATTCCGTTCATTTTCTTTCTTTCCAGTTTACCCCAGTTCAGTTTGTTCTTCTTGTATCCCACAAATGCAGTCACACGGACAAATGCCAGATAAAAGCGGAGAAAAGTTGTTTCAAAAAAACAAGCAACAATAGCAAGGATCAGTTCTCGAAAAGAAAGCTTCTGGTCAATGGTATAGATTCTTGAAAAATATGCAGTTAATGTAAGTAAAATACCATACAGGGCATAGCAGGCAAGAAATGCCAGCATAAATTTCACATTCAGCATATCCATCATCACAGATAAAACCATTGTAAGTATACCAAAAAATTCAATAAATGGTGACAATAATTCGTAAAACAGAAAATAAATATAGGATAAAAGTCCTACAGCTCCGTACCGTGGGTTTGCCAGCATTTTACGGTGTCCCCACATACACTGGAACAATCCTCTCTGCCATCTTTTCCGCTGCTTGCCCAATTCACTTAATTTTTCCGGTGTTTGCGACCAGCAGATGGCATCCTGTGCAAAATCAATCTTATATGGCTTACGATTCATGCGGCTGAATTCATGAAGTTTGACTACCAGTTCCATATCCTCGCCCATTGTACTGCTGTCATATCCGCCTACGGCAATCACTGTTTTTTTCTCAAATAATCCAAAAGCTCCGGATATGATCATGTTTGCATTGATTTTATCCAACAGGATACGTGCTGCCAGAAAAGAACGGTCATATTCCAGGGATTGCATTCTTGCTATTATATTTCTAGGCAGCCTATATTTTATCACATGACCTTTTTTTATGACAACACCATTGGCTGGACGGACACTTCCACCAACGGCTATTACATTTTCGTCCTCCAGAACCGGACGAACGATTTTCTCCAGCGAATCATGCTGTAAAATAGAGTCCGCATCCATGCAGATAAACCAAGGATACCTGGCTGCATTGATTCCGGCATTTAGGCTGTCTGCTTTTCCGCCGTTCTTCTTGCGGATCAAAGTAATGGGTACTTTCTGGTTCGGGCATTCATAAACATCTTCCTCGGGCTGACATTGGATTAGATGACGGATCGGGCGCGCCACTCGCTCCATATGAAATGCATCAATCAGGATCTGAGATGTTTTGTCTTTAGAACCATCATCTATCACTATAATTTCATATAGTTTATAATCCAGGTTGAGAAGTGAAGTAACTGTGTCCTTCACCGTGATCTCCTCGTTATAAGCCGGAACAAGAATGGAAACAGGTATGTAATAGCTTTGCCACAGTTTATTGTGCAGCTGTTCAAGGCGGTATGATTTGTACAGTTCAATTGCTCCTGCTACAACCGACAAAAACAAAAAGCTGGAATATCCAATCAGATATATAATAAAAAACAGATTGACACATTCCAGAAAAAAACGAAATGCATCGGTCATAAACCCGCCCTCCTTTGTGCTTTTGCTGCATCCAACTGGTACTCTAACATTTCTTTTGCATAGCGGTCATTTCCCTGTAAAATATCAGCTAATGCGTCCCTATCTGTATTCAGAACTGCAAGGCTTTTTGCAGCATTATGCCGGACATACCAGTTTTTACTGGAAATCTCTTTTTTCAAAATTTCCAGTGTCTGCGGTCCGGGATACACAGCAAGAGCGGAAATACAGGCATTCTGCAATTCCCAGAACCCTTCCTTTTCTTCTTCGGCGTGATGAAGCAAAAAAGAAACACTTCTTTCATCCTGATATCTGCCAAAATAGCGGACACATGCGATCTGAATTTCCATATCCTGGCTTGTTTCCAACATAGACAGCATTTCATCCTTCCAGTTTGACGATGCATATCGAATATAATCCAACAGGTTTACCTGCATCCTTGGATGAAATTCACTCAATTTTTTCCAAAGGAGTGGTATCAGTTCTTCTTTTTTATTAAAGGAAAGAAGTCCATCTGCAAGTATTTTTTTATGCGGAAGCAGCTGCTCATTTGCATTCAGGAATTCCAATGCCTGCATAATTGCGTGTATATCTTCTGAACTGTATAACGCCCGCAAAGCATTCTCTCTGCAATAGAGACTTTTATTTCCAAGCAGGTCAAAAAGAAATGGGAAAACAATTTCCTTAGCCTGGAATTTCGTCATATGAAATATGGCAAATACATAAGCCAAGCAGGCTTTTTCCATATCCGATTTTCTTTTATAAACTGGTATCAGTTCTTCCATCAGCCGACTTACAGATGCTATTCCCTGCTGGAATTGTTCCGGCATACGGTTTTCAACTTTATATAATGCTTCACTGAACGTCAGAAGTCTACTGGTTGACTGGAGCTCTTTAACCAGCCTTTTTTCCTGCTTTTTATTTTCCGTTATATTATCTAAAAACAGCTGTCTGTATTCTTCGCAATATCGTTGTTCCCTCCTTTTCAGAACACAGGAACGATATCTTGAAACTATCTCTATAAAGCAGTTAAACAGAATAATCCCCACACAGACAATAAAATAAAAAACAATCACAAATTGTGCTATCATTCGTGTTCCTTTCCTGTCCAGTATGTCTTCAGAACCTGGTATGCTTCTTTTAATCTTTCATGGTAAGATACTGTATTTTCCCATCCTTTCAGTTTAAGCCGTCCCATCTCGATAGTATTTCCTTCTCTGCCAAGACCTATAAACATCTCTTTGATCCCCACTGCTTCAATGCCATAATTTCCGTCATAATAATCATCATGAATTTGCATTCGGGACGGATCAGAAAAATTCAGCAGCTGCCATGGGATTCTAATTTCCACATCATCTCCGTTACAGATAAAATCTGCCCTGGAATCATAAGCAGATGCAGATGGATTTCCATTACCATAATACAGCTTTCCACTTTCAAAGGTTCTTAACGGTGTGGCAGCATCCTGATACTGACCAATAACATCCCGTAATACCATGCAGATATTTTCGAATACAGCGCTATCCCGAGCCGGTGGATCAATATAAGAATCTTCTCCTGTAATATCTTCCTCATAATTGGCATGAATGGGATTATACCGATCCTGAACCAACAGACGAGTATTATCTTTTCCATTCAAGATCAGTACAAAATCTGTAGGTCTTTCAAATTCTGCTGTACAATTTTCCATACGGGTACTGCCTGTTTTAGGGGTCGTATCAACCGGAACATACAGCGTGTCATTTTCCAGATCAAAGCCCTTTTTATGGAGATATAAATAAACATCGGAGGCATCATACTTCACACTGATGAAAGAGCCGTCTTCATATTGGATCACCATATCCTTATCTGTCCATTCGGAAGTATCCCCGTCCACGTAACAAACACTTTCTTTTTCCCCACAGTCAAATGCCAGCAAGCCAAAATGCTGGTCATTTGTCTGAGCATCTTCCCAGTAAATATTACGGCTTAAATCTACAGCATACATGGTATTCCAGGTATGCTTGAACCATTCATCCTGCCAGGAATAGACACAGCCTCCGGAAAGTCCGGCAGCCATAATGTCTTCATAACAATCTACCAGAATCTTTCCCTGTTCTTTTTCAGAATAGTATCCAAGTCCTCTGCTGGTCACCTGATTCTCCTGAATCTCACCTCGTCCTGTGGCTGCACCAAATTCAACAGCCAAAACCGGCATTGTATGATGTTCGTTTAAAAGTCTTAAATATGCCCGATAAGTATTCCGTTTTCCGTCAGGAGTGATACAGTCACTAAAGTCGATCTTTTTATCAGACAAACTGTTCCATGTTGTGTATTCCATACAGGAAAGGTAATCCTGATCATATGGAGATGCACTGTAGCTGGCAAACTGACCTGATATAAATTTATCAGTTGCAGTTATATGTTCTGCGTCGATCCGGGCACATTTTCGGAAATATTCTGCAATCTCTTTAGGATAATCAAAGGGATCTGTTGCATTTCCACTGGAAAAGGAGATCAGACGCTGCTCATCATATCTTGTTGATTCATAGTACAGCATCCTGTCACCTGTTTCTGCAAGCAGGGATTCAAAGGCAGAGGCATCTTTTGAAGCAGTAAGATAGGTTCCTTTATACGGTTCCATATCCGGATATTTCTCATCTGTATATGCAACGGTTGTATCTTCCCATCCATTTCCGATAATATATCCCAGCACCCATTTCGAGATATCGTGTAAATAAAGTCCTGTACTTGTATCTGCATCATTATTGATGATAAGTCGTTTTCCATGGATCACATCTACAGTGACCAGGCAATTATCCAGAAGCTTTCCTGCAAAGGAGTCGGCATATGCATCCACTAGGGAGTTCTGTATATAATCATTTACCCAGATTCCCTGAAGTAAATATAACGGCTCCTCATGTTGGGAATTGTATTCATAGAACGCTTTATAAAAAGACGGATTCTGGACAGAATAGACTCTCAGCGTATTTGCTCCTGCTTCCTGGATCAGCTGAAACCAGCGCAGATAGGTTTCTTTGGTAATCGCATAATCTGTAGACCATTCACCAGGAATACCGCTTCCCATATCAATTCCCCTGACTTCAAATGGTTTCCACTTATCTTTGTCCTTTATAAGTATCTCTTTATTCTCAGTCCGGACAAATGTGTTTATATGATTGTCCCGGCCTGAGTCCACATAAAATCCGCCATAAAACACAGCTATAAATCCAATAAATACAAGCAGAATGATGGCAGATATACTGATAATAAATCGTTTCATATTTTAATCATTAACCTCATTATACTGCTTTACACGGGAGGATGCTGAATACTGACGCAGAGTCTCAATGTTTTCATCCAGCCATTTTCCTCTGTTTCGCAAGTAACCTTTTAACTGTCCTTCAGCGGCAGATCTACTGTCAAGATTTCTCGATACCGGAACCAGAAGTCCCTTTGCCTGCTGTTCCACACTTCCCCATCGTGCATCGTTTCTTGCAAGAGCTGGTGCGATAAAATCAAGGGTTTCATCGATATAACGATAAAGTGATTCCTCACTTAACAGACCTTTTCGCAAGGAATGATATCGCTGGATGATCCGTTCAGTAAAATCCTCATCTTTGATAAGCATTTCAAACCATAATCGGTTGTTCAGGAAAAATCCTGTATAAGGAAGTTCCTCCTCGAAATAGTTATTGCAGGCATTATTAAAATCCCATACACACATACGATACAGATTATCGGTTCCCTTATAAATATAAGTGGAATAGTTTCCGGCATCTGCATTACTGGAAAGCTCATTGATTATAAAGTAATCTACAAAGCTGTCTACATCTATCATAGAAGTGTAGCCATGTTTTTCCCTGTCATAATCATATGAATACAGAGTTTTTTCAAAATTTGAAAAATCCTGCCGGATTTCTTCTGTCAGTCTGGCATCTCTGTTCCTGCTTCCGGGATATTCTATCTGCAGCAGGAAGGGGGTTTTGTAGGTATACGTTGTAAAGCTGTTTAAAGCTTCTTCGCCCGCATGCTGATGATCCAGGCGAAGCAGGTATCCGGAAAATGCGCTGCGCTTGGCATTTACACGAAGTCCCAGCCTGGCGCCATCTTTTCCGCCGGTTATCATTTCAGTCATTACATATAGACCTTCATATTCACCATTAAGAATTACTTCGCAGAATCTTACATTTGGCGCATAAGACATCATTTCTCCGGCAAGATTGTAAAACATATAATTTCGTATGGCTGTTTTATCGAGCCAGGGACCGTATAATACCCATTCATGGTGCGCATCCATTCCCATAATGGAAAGCGGATTGTTTTCCCCTTTTTTATCTACAAGTCTGATGGCATAGCTTGGCTTATCAAACTTTCTTGAGGAATTACCTCTCATTCGTATACGGATTTCAGAAGATACATCTGCCGTTTCATTTGCATGATGGTACTCTTTGCTGTCATTCCCAATTATATCCATCTGAGCAGCAATTGTAGTTTCCCCATCCGTAGCGCGTGTATAAATGCGGTTGTTTCCATCATCCTTAATGGGTCTTCCCGGGATTTCCATCCCATCTGTATCAATTTTGACAATCGGAAGATATGTACACAGACCGCCATCCGCAGGATCCGTACATGGTTCCTGGGGAATTTCCTGTTCATGCTGATGAATTCTCTCTGTTTTTCGGTAGTCCTTATAAGACAATGGCGCAAAAACGGCAATCAGGATAACCGCAAAGCAGCATATAAATCCTATTATTTTGTATTTCATATCAGTTATAAATCTCATCGCTTTGAGCTACAATATTAACACTTTCGATTTGTCCAAGGTTATAGAAATCATCTGTTAAAGCCGGATACTGTTTCTGAACTTTCTCCAGTATTTTTCTGGATAATTCATAAATGTACTCAGCATTTTCCTCTGTCGTATTTTTTACCCGAAGAACGACACCAGTCCCAAAATAACGAAAGACCTGAGATTCTATATTTTCACAGCGGCTTCTTTTTGCACGGATGATCAAAAGCATATGGTTATCACTGCGAATCGCTCCCATGATAAGAAAAATAAGAAAAATAGCAGAACTGCCTACTGCAGCAACCAGATAATCTCCAACTCCACAGCATATTCCCACAATAATCGTCCAGAAAATATATACAGTATCTCTGGAATCTTTTATTGCAGTTCGAAAACGCACAATAGATAATGCACCGACCATACCAAGCGACAATGCAATATTGTTTCCTATGACAGTCATAACTGTTCCTGTCATAACCGTCAGAACGATTAGTGTTACTCCAAATTTTTTGCTGTAAATCGTTCCCTTATGTGAAATCACATATGAAATAAAAATAAACAGACCAATGACAGCACTTACCAGAATATGCATTATAATTTGCTGCCAGGTCATATCCCCCTGTTGGGCAAGCAGGTTATAAATCGTCTCTTTCATTTCCTTTCCTCCTAAAACCTGTAGTTACAGCCAATTTGTCTTGCCATACAATATTTGCTCACGGAAAGCTCGCTTTTCTGAACGGGCAGAAGCATATGCTTGATATAGCTTAACAAAAAGCCATTGTATTTTACTTCCAGCACTACAGCAAAAGGAGACATTACACTGTTTAACACCAGATTTCTATCAAACACATTAAAATTCACTTCATTAGCCCGTATTTTGGAATCAAAGGTTATTCGAATAGAGTTTTCTGGCGCGATAAATGCAAATCTGTCATATTCTACAACTGTTTTAGGACGGTATGCCCACATTTCCATAATTGAATAACATTCCTGTCCAAACTCACTGCCACTGTTTAAAAGTACGGAATAATCACCCTCAATGAGAGCCTGCGCTTCCTTTCTGGATAATCTTAATGATCGCTTTCGCTGATATGGTCCCTGCTTCTGCTTCATTTCAAACAGTGCAAAATCCGCATCAGGACTATATACCCGCAAACGAAACTTCCTTCTTAACTCCAGACCATCTTCTTTTTCCTGAAAATCCCGATTTGACAAAGAATCAAAGTACAAAGAACGTACCTGGTAACCATCGGATCCATTATGTAAATCGGTATGAACCACATTTGACAGATAATTCCGGAGTTTTAAAGCTTCTGCCTGATTCAGCAGAAATTTCTTTTCTTCCCGCAGTACATCGCGCACAGTATTATTTCCTCCTGCTTTTGCTTTTTAGTAAATCCAACTCTATAGTATACATCCAAAAAATTTTTCTGTCTAGAATACAACTTCATACTATACAATGACCTCTCAGTTACTATTCAGGGGTTAGCTGGACTTGAGGAAACCGATGGTGTAGACTGATAACAGTCAAAGCCATCGGGTAAGCTCATCTGTATTTGTTTTCCATTTTGGGGAACATATCCAAAATACATTCCATTGACATTAACCCTTTTTGCGGATAACTGCTTTTGGAATTCTTGTAACCCACTTTATTCCACTATTTATGAAATTTCCAAAATGGAGCGATTTGAAAATGTACTTTATTCTGTTTCGAAATAAAGTACATTCTGAAATAAAGTGCATTTTGAAATTTTTGTACTTTATGCTATAATCCTTGTATCTAAGCCATTTATTAACCACTAACTATAAAGTACAAAATTTTTTACTTTTGAAAAAGGCTAATTTCGTACTTTATTAAAAAAGCAAAAAAGGCATCGTACAAAAATTTTAAAAGTTGAACACTTGAATTTCTCACAGTTTTCACAGAAAGGAAATGTTTATGATAAAAGGAACCTTATATGGCGTAGGAGTAGGTCCGGGCGATCCGCGGCTCATGACGTATCTGGCAGTTGACACGATTCAGAAGTGCCCGGTGATTGCGGTACCGGCGGATGGAAAGGAAAATGCAGTTTCCTATAAAATTGCCAGTGGGATCGTGGAAAATCTGGATGAAAAGGAATGCTTAAACCTCACTACTCCGATGACAAAAGATAAAGCTGTTTTAAATGCAGCATACCAGGCTGCCTCGAATCAGATTATAGAGCAGCTGGAACAGGGGAAGGATGTTGCCTGCCTCACGCTCGGAGATCCGACGATTTACAGTACCTATATTTATATCCATCGGATTGTAAAAGCACATGGTTATGCAACTGAAATCATCAATGGCATTCCGTCCTTCTGCGCGGTCAGCGCCAAGCTTCAGGACAGTCTTGTTGACCGCTCAGAACAGCTTCATATTATTCCGTCCACTTATGATATTGAGGCGGCGCTGGAACTTCCAGGTACCAAGGTTCTGATGAAAGCAGCTTCCAAGATGCCGCTTGTCAAGGCGACCCTGAAAGAAAAGCATATGACAGGTATCATGATCGAAAATTGTGGTATGCCAGAGGAGCATATTTATCATAAAATCGATGAAATTCCAGAACGGGCAAGTTATTATTCGATTATTGTCGTGAAGGAAGGGGACCATGATTGAATTAAAGCATCTGACAAAAAAATACGATCATTTTCTGGCGGTCGAGGATCTGAACCTGAAAATTGAGACAGGCGAGTTCTTTGGGCTTTTGGGACCGAATGGTGCCGGAAAAACGACCACCATCGGAATGCTCTCCACTCTCCTGCTTCCGACTTCGGGTGAAATCTGGATCAACGGAGAGCTGCTGACCCGTCAGAAAAATCAGCTGAAACAAAAACTCAGTGTCGTTACGCAGGAATACTCGATGCGTCAGGATATGACGATGAACGAGATTATGGAATATCAGGGACATCTTTATTATATGCCGATCAAAAAGATTCGGGAGCGGTCAGAGGAATTGCTGGAATTCTGCGGGTTGATCGATTATCGGAAGAGAACCGTCCGAAAGCTTTCCGGAGGCATGAAGCGGAAGCTGATGGTCTGCCGGGCACTTTTAACGGAACCGGAAATCCTTCTTCTGGATGAACCGACTGCAGGGATGGATGCATTTGCCCGCCGTCAGATGTGGAATCTTCTGAAAAAGCTGAATCAGCAAAAGCTTACCATTCTTCTGACAACGCATTATATGGAGGAAGCAGAAACGCTTTGTGACCGTGTCGGCTTTATGTGCGGTGGACGTCTGGAGGAAACAGATGCTCCGGGGCATATGATAGAGACGCTGGGGCGGTATGCGGTTGATGAGACTTCACCAGATGGGCTGAAATCACACTATTTTCATGGAAAGGAGGAGGCAATTCAGTATTTGTCCGCGTCAGAACAGGAAACAGCGCTTCGCAGTACGACATTGGAAGATGTATTTCTGGAGACAATCGGGCAGCAGCTGGAATGCCGGTAAAAATGGGTATTCTTACTGTGTTATGGGAAAAATGGGTAGAATTCCGGCGGGATTTTTATAAAATCACGCTGGCTGCCATGATTGCCCCTCTTTTATATATTCTGGTGTTTGGTCTTGGAATCCAGACCATGTCGCACGGACAATCGTATCTGAACTTTCTGATTCCGGGAGTGGTTGCCCTGACGACCATGAACGGCAGTTTCAATGCTATCGCCCAGAATTTAAACGTCCAGAGATTGTACGAAAAAGCATTTGACCAGGTCATCATCTCTCCTACCCCGCTGTGGCAGTTCATCGCGGGACAGATCATCGGCGGAAGTCTCCGGGGATTATATGCGGGAGCCGTGATTATTCTTCTGATTTTGCCGATCGGAACGGGGCTCTGTTTTAACGGCTGGTCGTTTCTTCTAATGTTTTTAAACGGATCTGTGTTTTCCACAATTGGAGTTGTGGTATCTTTTTATGCCAAAAACCATGCCGATGTGCCGCGCTTTTCGAATTACGTGATTATGCCGATGGCATATCTGTGCAATACATTCTTTTCAGCCCGGAGTATGCCGGATGGTCTGCGCCAGGTGATTGAATATCTGCCGTTATCGCAGACCAGTGCGGCGCTTCGCAGCATCGCCAATCATGAGGCATTTTCTTATACAACGATTGGGATCCTGCTTCTGTATCTGGCGTGTTTTTCGATTGCTGCGTCCTGGTTTCTGTATAAGAAAAAGAATTTATAAACACAGGGTAAGGAGTTTTCTGTCTATGAAAAAAATAGGTTTCATTCTTTTGGGAATCATTTGTATCTTATTTAGCAGCCGGTGGACGTTGACAGCGCAGGCAGGTGCTGGAACGCTGCTTTCCCTGAAGGATGGTGAATATGCCATCGAGGTAACAATGACCGGAGGAAGCGGAAAGGCTTCGATCCAGAGTCCTGCTCTTCTGACGGTGACAGATGGAACGGCATACATATCCATCACATGGAGCAGTTCCAATTATGATTACATGGTGGTAGATAATAGAAAATACGAGAATGAAAGTGCCAAGGACGCAAATTCTCATTTTACGATCCCTGTTTTGGATCTGACAAAAGAACTTACAGTCAGGGCGGATACACTGGCGATGGGAACGCCTCATGAAATCGAATATACCCTTCAATTCAATACTACGTCGATTGCGTCTAAGAGCACACTTCCGCAGGAAGGGGCGAAACGTGTGCTGATGATGGCAGCCGTTATTATTATCGGTGGCGGGATTCTGAATCATATCGTAAATGAACGCCGGAAGCGGGATTATACGGGGAAACGCCGGACTTAAATTAAAAGGGATTCGTAACTGTTCAGTACCTTCACAGTCACGCGCAGTAAATGCGCAGACCTACTGAACAGTTACAGGGATTCTTCTTTAAAAACCAGATTCGGGAGCATCCCCTTTCAATGCTTTTATCTTATTTATTATTCAGCCTGCTTTTGTACATAAAACAGGCGAGAATCAAAGTCGCAGCTCTCTCTTCTACCATCCATATACTGTCCGGAAGAGGCGTCACTGGTAATCAGTCCTAAATTCATCAGTTCGTCACCATAGTGGGTGCTTACGGCACTTTCATGTCCTTCTGTATATTCCGTGACATTGTAAAGATCGGATTCTTCCAGTCCCTGTAAATACAGCCGCGTAAACGGACCATTGGCTACATTCAGTGTCCGGTACCAGCCGACCAGGGCTTCTGTGCGGTCTTCACTGACTACCATCCAGGCAGTGATATTGTTTTCAAACGGACTGGAAAGTCTGTAAAAAGTACCATACTGAATCAGGGACCGGTGCTGTTTCATAAAGGCGGTCTGAATTTTTAATTCAGATAGCTCATCTTCTCCGAGCTGTGCCAGATCCAGTTCATAGCCGAAAGTTCCGAAGAACGCGGTATTGGCACGTGTCCAAAGCGGTGTCTGACGATGAAGCTGATGGTTCGGGGAAGCAGATACATGGGATCCCATCGAGCTGATCGGGTAACCATAGGAAGTACCGTATTGAATCCGCAGGCGTTCAATCGCATCTGTATTATCACTGAGCCATCCCTGCGGTGCGTAATACAGCATACCTGCATCAAAACGCGCTCCGCCGCTGGCGCACGATTCGAACAGAATGTCCGGAAAGCGTGTTGTCAGCCGCTCATACATCTGATAAACACCCAGAATATAGCGGTGAAATACTTCTCCCTGCTGTCTGGCGGAAACTCCTCTGCTCCATACATCACTGAGACTTCGGTTCATATCCCACTTGATATAGGAAATGGAGGCGCCTTCCAGAATCGATGCAATCTTTTCATAGATGTAATCAAGGATCTCCTGCCGGGAAAAATCCAATACATACTGGTAACGTCCGTGACAAGGCGTTCGCCCTGGAACCTGGAGGATCCAATCAGGATGCGTGCGGAATAAATCGGAATCGGCATTTACCATCTCCGGTTCGATCCAGAGACCAAACTTCATACCGAGCGCTTCTATCTTCTGTGCCAGTCCGGAAAGACCGTTTGGCAAACGGTCACGGTTTGCCTCCCAGTCGCCCAGTCCGGCTTTTGAGCTGCTTCTGGCACCAAACCAGCCGTCATCTAAAACAAACAGCTCTATGCCGCATTTCTGCGCTCTGGAAGCCAGCTGTAGAAGTTTTTCTTCGGTAAAATTGAAGTAAGTTGCCTCCCAGTTATTGATCAGGATTGGGCGCTCGCGATCACGCCAGTACCCCCTTGCCAGTCGGCGCCGATACAGCCGGTGAAAAGTCTGGCTCATGTCGTTAAGTCCCTGAGAGGAGTAAACAAGCACTGCCTCCGGAGTCTGGAAGGTTTCACCAGGGTTCAGCTCCCAGCTAAAGCCAAACGGATTAATTCCTATCATAAGACGGGTGGTTCCATGTGACTCCACTTCTGCCTGAGCCAGAAAATTACCGCTGTAAATCAAGCTGCAGCCAATGGCTTCTCCCTGAAATTCGTCAGCCGAAGGGCGTTTTAAAATAATGAACGGATTCTGCTCATGGGAAGAATGTCCCCGGGTGCTGTCAATCGCCTGAATGCCATACTCAAGCCTGCGTGTGTGGAGTGCGCGCTCTCTCGCCCATGCCCCAGAAAACTGCATCCACTCATAATCGTGGTCAGGAAGATCCAGGCAAAGACTCATCGCGGTCTGAACCTGTACAGAAATGTCTCCCTGATTGGAAATAGAAGCACTTCGGGCAATGACACCGCCCTCGACAAATATTGTATATAAAAGATGCAGCTCCAGATTAGTATGGGTATCTTTTAACGTAATAATAAGAGTTTCAGCTTCCCCGTCCTGTTCAGTATAAGTAGCAGGAAGTCCTGGCAGTTTTGGCTTTCCGGATGTAACCTGATATCCAGTAAATTGAAAATCTGAATAGGTACTTCCATCATTCTGGAGAATCTCTACTGCCGGATGACGGTAATCACCGCTTCCGTAAGTACCGTACTCCAGCTTAATATGTCCAAGTGAAAAGGTGCGATCGTTTTCATAGAGATAAGATGCCATGTCTCTGGGAGCTAATTCAAGAAGGTATGAGAAATCTTCCTTGTCACGAATCTTTTTCCCATAATACAGCTGTCCCATATGTCCGTTTGGAAGAACCATCATGATATAGCTGATGGTCTGGTTATATAAATGAAATATCTTCGATGATTCGTGATATACAATACTCATATCCTTATTTCCTCCTGTTCTTCTGTCGCTTGTCATTTAATCAGATATAGACTGCTTGCTAAACTTTATTCTACCAGAAAATAGATTAAATGAACAGACTACGGACAGGAATATGGAAAATTCTATAAATTTGATTCTGTCTCTGTTATCGGTTGTGTGTACGTGTATGTGAACGGTAACGATTTATTTATAATAACGAATGGTCAGGTAATGCCCTGCGTCAATATGGTCATCCGAAAGACTGTTCATCTGGCGCAGCTCCCGTACATACTCTTCAACTGACTCCTCCGAATCTGCACAATATGTCTGAGCAATGCTCCAGAGCGTATCTCCATCTTTCAGATGAATACTGGTATAGTACTTTTCCGGTCTAGTATCTGCTTCTTCCTCAGCCATCACATACATCAGACTCCGTCCAAAAAAGCCCGAAAGCAGCATGATGAAAACAACAGCTAAAACCATAACACCTTTTTTCAACGTATACATTTGCAATCTTCTCCTCTCGTGTTTTGTTGGAATCGTCTTTTTGTATTCAAATCTGTTCTTAAAGAATGAGAAGAGATTTGAATATTATAAAAATGTCAGGAACATCTGTTCTGTATAGCTACATTATACGATACGAACAAATGTTTGTCAATGGTTTCGAAAGAAAAAAGCAAACATTTGTTCGCAGCTTGCTACTGTTCACGCATACGTGCCCAGTAACGAAATTTTCCGTGTCTTCGCATTTAAATACGGCAAATTTCTGTTGCCACCACCTTTTCTTACGGTATTTTCGGTTTCAAAAGTGCCGTAAGAAAACGCGGCTCTGCTCGTAAGCAGCAGACACCTGCTCCCTATAAAAATCTAAATACTTTAGGTATATAGATTTTTATAGGGAATCATACATATTGCACAAAACTGCGCTGCTATTTCTGGCAAATATAACCACAAAAGTCGATGAAACTATTCGCGAAAGCATCCTTTCACGAATAGTTGATAGTTTCATTCCTATTTTTACTATCAAAATCATAATCTATGTATAACAATAATCATGTATAACATATATATAACATATCACAGAATCAGATTGACGCCCTTGTGGTTTCATGATAATCTATATATATAAAATAAAGTATGACGCAATTTGAAATTTCAATTTAAATCGAACGTTATAAGACTTGGCGCATGATCTTTGCAAAGCACTTCTTTGAAATCAGTTTGATAAGCAGAGTATTATCTCGCGTAACTGTCTACATGAGTATGAACCGTTACCATCTCGCAGCAAGAATGTCAGGGTATTAAACAAACAGGTAACTGTTCAGTACCTTCACAGTCACACGCAAAAATCCATTAAAAATTGCCTACGGCAATGGGATTTTTGCCTGCTGACCCATGTTTTCGTACGGTCAGCGCAGTAAATGCGCAGACCTACTGAATAGTTGCATAAACAGTTACAAAAAAATAGATTGGAGAATATAGAATATGGGAGAAATTAAACAGGCAAACTTTCGAATCGATTCCGATACAGCGGATGCTTTCCGTGCATTTTGCGAACAAAAAGGAATGAACCAGGCCCAGGGCTTTGATCATGTGATGCAGGTGTTTGAGTTAAATCAAGCCAAATCCTCAATCCCGGGGAGAAGTGTCGAGATTGAGGAGTTTGAAACCATGGTTAAGTCCATCACCTCCGCATATCTGTATAGCTTGGAATTGAACCAGAATGCAGAAGCCAGAGCACGGGAGGAGTTCTCTTCTGAACTTCAGAGAAAAGAACTGCGCCTCACAGAGTTACAGAAAAAAGTGGAACAACTTCAAGCAGAAAAGAAAAAAATGGATGCAGAGTCCGCTTTGCTGACCAAGCAGGAACAGACACTCACTGAACAGTTAGAATCGCTCAGAAAAAGCGCAGCTGACCAGGAACAGATCAACCAGATGCTGAAGGAGAAACTAGAAGAGGCACAAAATCAGCTGAAGAAAAATGAACATTCAAAAGAATCAGAAGAAATGCTTAAGAATGAACTTTTACAATGCAAACAGGAACTTCATGATACCGTACTTGCGCTCTCTCACTCTCAGAAGGAACAGGAGGTAAAGTCAGAGTCCTATCAGCATGCATCCGATCGGATTCTGGCACTTGAAACTGAAAATAAAGAACTACAGCAGAAACTCACAGAACTTACCCAGGAATTATCAAAACAAAAAGCAGATGCTGATATGGGTCTTCAGCAATGCAAAGCCCAGGCGGAGCTTACGATGGAGCGCGCACTATTCAAAAAAGAACGGGAAACGCAGGAACTCCTTCGTCAGGCAGACAAAGAAAATGCCCGTCTGGAAGTGCTGCTTGAGCAGGCAAGAGAACAGCTTAAAAAAGAAAACATTGATAAAGACGAACAATAGTTTGCATTTTGCCCGAACATATGTTACTATATATAATATAATAAGGGCTTACTATAGGCCAGACCTTTCAGTGATTCAGCTGCTGGTCCCATCAGGTGGGCGTTCGACTTGTATCCTGCCAGAATCACTGTATATCCGATATTAAAAACATTTTATATACTTCATCGACAGGAGGAATCTATATGGCACAGGGACGTATTACAGATAAACAGAAAGAGATCTTGGAATTTATTAAAGCATGCATTTTAAAGAAAGGTTATCCGCCGACGGTACGTGAAATTTGTGAAAAGGTACAGCTTAAGTCTACCTCTTCTGTCCACTCTCATCTGGAACAGCTTGAGAAGAACGGATATATTCACCGGGATCCGACGAAACCGAGAGCCATCGAGATCGTTGATGACACCTTTAACCTGTCCCGCCGTGAACTGGTAAATGTACCCCTTATCGGTACTGTAGCAGCCGGTGCGCCGATTCTGGCTGATGAGAATGTGGAGAACTATTTCCCGATTCCGGCAGAACTGCTTCCGAACAGCGAAACTTTTATGCTGAAAGTCCGCGGCAATAGTATGATCGATGTGGGCATCTATGACGGAGATCGTGTTATCGTGGAACAGACCAGTGTCGCAGAGAATGGCGAGATCGTGGTTGCACTCATCGATGATTCAGCTACCGTTAAGCGTTTCTTCAAGGAGAACGGTCACTATCGTCTCCAGCCGGAGAATGCAACCATGGATCCGATTATTGTGGATAAAGTACAGATTCTTGGCAAAGTAATCGGTCTGCTGCGCCTTATGCGGTAACCTTTTGGTTTACTGACGCTTACCTTTTGCTTATTATCATGAAAATGACAGAAGCATTATGTGGCAAAAATTAACTCAAAAGCTCTATGCTATTCGTTGACGTCCGGAGATACGGTACGCTCAATTTTATAGAATAGAGCTTTTTTGTTCGTATGATTCATTTTTGCAATATGCTTCTTTCGGTGATTAAACCGGTGCATACCGCTCAAAAAGCCAGTCTTCCAGTGCATTTAAGTTATCATCGGAATGTTCTACTTCCCGGGCATATCTCCAGGAGATTTCTTCCACATCCTTCATGGAAAGTTTCTTTCCATTTTCAAGCCATCGGACCATCAGAAATTCTTGTATCCAGCGGACAGAGAACAATGCCAGTTCCATCTTGGAACAGACCATATCGTCGTAGACAGCCCCGCAAAAATAGGTATAGACAAAAAACATTAAAAGCTGCTCGCCCAGATTTTCCCATTCTTCTTTGTGACTTCCTAAGCTTCCATATGCCTTATGAAATTCTTCGCAAATTTTATGATAGGTTTCCTCACTTCCCTGATACAGCCACTTTTCAGCACCATCCAGCACATCATCCCATTCCGGACGCAGGCGTTCCAGACCGCGTAGTACCTGCAATTCTTCTATCTGGCGTGCCCACCGATGGAGAGATGCTGCATCAATGCCTTTTTCAGCAAGACTTTCTGATACAAATTCCTGGAGTTTTTTTCTCTGATGATGAGCTTCACAGTTTCGCAGAAGTTCATCAATTTCATATTCCTTCTGCTCTTCCACCCGGATCTGATATTGTTCTGTCAGCTGTTCGGATGCCGACATTCGGAGTGTCAGAGGAAGGGATCGATCCTGTAAAATCGAAAACAGAACATCTCTTGTATCTTCCAACTGGGAAAACATCATAAAATCGAATTCTTCAAAATCGTCCTCCAAATCGTCCTCTTCTTCCAGAAAACGGACCGGTTCTTTACAGGAAAGAATGATTCTAGCCGCCTCCGGACAGGACAGGGAAAGAGATAATTCCCGAAGTCCCTCGTATTCTTCCGTATGTCTCGGGTACATCCGGCAGGTATCACAAAGAGAATCTGGTCCCAGTGCTTTATAAAGATCGCAGAGATTTTCTTCATTTAAAAATGCACAGCGCCGATTGTTCTGGTAAAAACATTCTTCATCCCAGTCAATAGAATTGCGTAATCGCGTTCCGAACTCGCTCTTTTCATTTCCATATCGCTCCAGAGAGGTTTCATCAATCATGATCTGCCATCCGGCACAGCAGCTATCCGGACAATCTCCTGCTGTACAGACAAATTTATCATAAAAATGTGGTTTTAAATATCGCATTTATTTTCCTTCTTTCTTTTTATATAGATCCAGGCACATAAGGCAGTAAAAATAACAGCCGCAGCAATCCATACCGGCCATACCGGAATCGGACAGACTCTTGCGTTCATCATGTTCAGTCCCTGATGAAGTGTGAAAGCACCAAATATGGAAAAAATAACAAATGCCAGTGTATTCAGCAGCCCATCGGGAGTTTTGCTCTTTAAAAGATATCCAACCAGCATTCCGAGAATATCCGCTGCAAAAAGTCCCAAAGAACATCCGATCCAAACAACCAATGCGGCTCCCATACCTTCATTGGCGCCAAATGTAATGGCAGTAAGCTGTGTCTTATCTCCAAGCTCCGCTACAAAAAAGGTACAGAATACTGCCAATGGAGCAAACTGGATTTTTGTTTTACTGCCCTCTTCTTCATCCTCGTCATCATCACCAGTGATCGTTGCTGCGGCAAAATAAAGAAATGCCAGCGCTGCAACGGTCTTGATGAGCCATTCAGGAATAAATTCACTGACAAGTCCGCCCGCCAGAACGGCAAGACCATTCAGAACAAGAATCGCCGCCGCAGTTCCTAGTATAATATCTCTCAACTTATATTTTGAAGTCAGAGCAATCAGCATAAGCTGGGTTTTATCGCCCATCTCTGCGATAAATTCTGTAAAAAACACTTTAAAAAACAGCATCATTTTTCATTTCCTCCTAGATGTAATGCATGTTCCCTCACCGCTCACTGTCGATTATGATGTCCTCTCTTTTTTGCATCAATGCACAAAAGAAAAACTCATGTATATCAACTGACAGCTATGCATCATACAAAAACTGTCCATCGATATACATGAGTCTCATTATTTAAGATTTGCCAGATTATACAGTTGCTATAATCAGAATGTTGACAAACCACACTTTCGCGCTAACTACTCCCTCATGGAATATT
>ERZ773164.1407-NODE-1407-length-24225-cov-4.654489_pt1 | contig 24225 bp, 22 predicted proteins | sample MGYA00511917_ERZ773164 | MGnify/ENA primary metagenome ERZ773164 (study PRJEB29015, sample SAMEA2737847) | human gut metagenome | biome: human gut; feature: human-associated habitat; material: faeces | place: China | collected 2012 ...
GCAGTCGTTAAAACTACTACGCTATAAAAAGTCTAACTTTTGGGGGTCACATCAAAAACCGACTCTTTTGAATATTATTCTCATACTACCATTATACCACAGTTGACATTACAATCAAGTGAAATTGTGTGCAAACTTTCTGTTTTGCTCAACTTTTTTAAAGCACGGTTATGCAGGTAATGTATACTTCTCAAAGAGCAATTCATATCTGCCGCAATATCCTCCCAAGGCATTAAACGAAGATAGCGCATTTCCAACAGCAAGCGACAGCTCCTATCATTCACAGTGTTAATAGTGTCAGTGACTTCCTTCTTTATCCGAACCATCTTGTCAATGTCGGATTTGAGTTCATTCTCCATATCAAGCATTTTTGCGATGATATTTTCCTTGTTGTGTACATCCCTTGAACCGCTCGGCATATCCGTCAGTACAGCGGTAGCCTTAGTGGATAGATCCTTCAATGACCGCACCTGCTCAATTTTTGACTCTATCATTTGGTCAATTCGGTAAGTCTGATTTAAGTATTCCTTTGCCGTCATTTTATAACAACCTCCTTCACTTCCGCTCTTAATTTCTGTATCAGCATTTCGCCGGAAACATTGGTCAAAATTGAAAACCAGACCGAACGAAAGAATTTCTCGATTTCACGCTTGCGTCCTCGTTCGTCATGCTTTAACGCTTTTCTGTAATCCTTAACCGCTTGCAGTATAATTGCATTTGCTAATTCTTTATATCCGTCCATTGCAACCTCCAATCTCGGCTTTGACCGCATCTATCAGTGAATTCTGTGAAAGTTCTTTTTTTTAAGTGCCGTCATAATTCGCTCGTCTATTGTGTCTTTTGATATAAGATGCTGCACAATAACCGTCTGTGCCGTTTGACCTTGCCGCCAAAGTCGTGCCACAGTTTGCTGATACAGTTCCAAGCTCCATGTAAGACCAAACCATACGAGTGTCGAGCCGCCGCTTTGTAAATTAAGACCGTGTCCGGCAGAGGCAGGGTGAATAAGTGCGACAGGCAACTCTCCACAATTCCATCGCTTTATATTCTCGGCGGTATCAAGTCTTGAAAACGGGATATGCAATTTATTCAGCCTTTCGCATATCCTGTCAAGGTCATGCTTGAACCAATATGCTACAAGGAGAGGTTTCCCGTTCGCCGCCTCGATAATATCCTCTAACGCATCAAGCTTTTTTTCGTGTACAGAGTAGATGTTGCCGTCATCATCATAAATTGCGCCATTCGCCATCTGTGATAGTTTTCCTGAAAGTGATGCTGCGTTTGCGGCGGTAATCTCACTGTCCAGAAGATTTAACACAAGTTCTTGCTTGAATTTATCATAGCGGCGTTTTTCCTGTGCCGACCTTGTAACAGGGTATTCGCTTAATACAAGCTCCGGCATATTCAAATGGTCGGCGGCTTTCATGGAAATCGTGATGTCAGATATTTTTTCATATATACGCTCCTCAGCGTGGGGAAGTGGCTTATAACTAAAAATCACCTGTCCATTTCGTTTGTCGGGTACAAAATACTCATTTCGGTAATTTGAAATAAAGCGCCCGAGCCGCTCGCCCATATCAAGGATACGAAACTGTGCCCATAAATCCATAAGACCGTTAGCGACGGGTGTGCCAGTAAGTCCTACTATGCGATTAACCTTTGGTCTGACCTTCAGCATTGCCTTGAACCTTTTTGTGTTATGGTTCTTAAACGAGGACAGCTCGTCTATCACAATCATATCGAAATCGAATGTAATGCCACTTTCCTCGACAAGCCATTGCAGATTCTCTCTGTTTATGATATACACATCAGCCTTTACCGTTAAAGCAGATATGCGTTCTTCAGCTGTGCCGACAGCCACAGAGCATTTAAGGTTTTGTAGATGTTCCCATTTTTCGGTTTCTGCCGTCCAAGTTTCTCTTGCTACACGCAACGGTGCAATAACCAAAACCTTATGTACCTCAAAGCTGTCAAACAGCAAGTTGTTTATAGCTGTAAGCGTTATGCTTGTTTTGCCGAGTCCCATATCAAGCAGAACTGCCACAATACTGTTATGCTCGATATAGTCAATAGCATACTGCTGATAATCATGTGGTCTGTATATCATTTATAATCACTCCAATCTGCCCTTCATCATCAAGTACATACACCTTAAATCCGAGATGCCTTATCATTTTGTGTCTTGCTAATTGCAGTGGACGAGGTTTTTCGCCGGGAGTTTTCACCTCGACAAATGCAAGCTTGCCTTTGGGTAAAAGAATGATGCGGTCGGGCATACCATCAAAACCGGGTGATACAAACTTCGGACAGATACCACCCATGCGTTTGACCTCGGTCACTAATTTCTGTTCTATTTCTTTTTCTCTCAAATCTGCTACCTCCATCCAATAGATTTATGTGGAGGTCTATGGAGTGTATTTCCATAACTTTATATATATATTTATTTTTTTATCTTTAAGATAGTTTATAGAAAAGACATCCATAGACCTCCACACTATAGTGAAAATCCTTTTATTCCAAGAACTCTGACTTTAATCGAAGACCAATTATAAGGTTACAATCTCTTGTTTTTTTACGGTCGAAACCACTGCTTTCCAAGGCAGTGTAAAAATCAGCTGTACTGCGAATAAAGTCACCCACCTGCGTACAATACGAACGATATGAGTTATACACCTCACCGGATTTTGCTGTATAGCTTTCATCAACCTCACAACATTCCATAAGAAAATGAGCCATCCAATCGTTATTTTCCTTATACTTACGAATAGCATCCTTAACTTTCTGCGGAGGCTCAATATGGTAATTATCATTGATTACATTTTCCGCACCCGCAATAATCCAAGACAGAATCGCACCGCCGGCATTCTCAAACAGATAATCCGCAAAATTCTTCACATCGTTACCGCCTTCAATCTTTGCCTCAAACGGAATTACAATCAATCTTCGCCATGTACCTTTGTCAATCGCACCGACCTTCGGTAGGTGATTGGTATAAAGCACAAGTGTATGACTCGGAATATATGAAAATGGTGCTTTGTATTTCTTTTCAGCATATATTTCATCGGTGGAGCAAAGCTGTTTTACATTGGAAGTATTAAGCCGCATACCCTCCTCCAACTCTGCAGCAATAAGCAGTCTTTTTCCTTTTGCCTCTGCAAGTTCCGGTTTCACATTTCTTTTACACCCAACTGTAAGAACATCAGCGGAAATATTACCACTATAACTGCCAAGCACACGGGACACTACATTCCAGAAGGTAGACTTGCCATTACGACCTTCTCCATAGGCAATAATCAAAGCCTCCACATAGACTTTGCCAATAGCTGAAAGACCTACAATTCGCTGAACATAATCAATCAGACTCTTATCCTTACAGAAGAAATTATTAAGTGGGGGGTGCGGACATATTCTTGGACTCCTAAAGGAGTAAAATAAATGTATACAAAAGAACAGATAGAAATTGCATTAAAAGAATATGAACGCTTAGGTTCTGTCCAAGCAGTCATAAATTTATTGGAATATCCATCAAGTAGCACCTTGTACCGATGGTATGAAAGAAAACTTGCAGAAAAAACAAATTATCATGGTTCGCTTGATAAACCATATATAATTAAGGAAAAAATCATTAATGCACCTAATCATCCTCGTATTCCTGATACAAGTTTAAAATTAGAGGCAATTAAGCGTTGCTTTTCTCTTGGCGAAGGTGTAGAATATGTATCAAGAGATATTGGTTACAGCCGTGTCAGTATATATTCATGGTATCGAAAATATAAGAAATTTGGAGTGGCAGGTCTTATGTCATCTAAGAAACAAATAAAAAGAGAAAATATAGATTTTAATATAGAACCTTCCGAGCAACAGGATATCTCAGAACTGCAGGATCAAATCAAACAATTACAAATGGAAGTAGATATACTAAAAGAAGCTTTAGGTTTATTAAAAAAGATCAAGGCATCAATATGATGAAACTGAAAAATCATGAAAAAGTAGTGGTTATTGATGCCGTTGAAGATAAATATCCACTGCATCAGCGTTTAAAATGTCTATGTATGGCAAAAAGTAGTTACTATTATCAGAAGTCTGTGATGAAACGCCCTGACAAATATGCAAAAATCCGTATACAAATAAAAATGATTTTTCAAAAAAACAGAAATTGCTATGGATATAGGCGTATTTACGAAGAACTCAAGAAAATAGGTATTACTGTTTCAGAGAAAATTGTACGACGTATTATGAAAGAAGAAAATTTAACAGTACCAACAAAACATATAAAAAAATATAGCTCATATAAAGGCGAAATCACACCGGAGGTAGACAATATAATTAATAGAGATTTTCACGCAGAACGTCCTAATACAAAATGGTTAACCGATATAACCGAATTTGCCATTCCTGCCGGGAAGGTATATTTGTCTCCGATTATTGATTGTTTTGATGGTATGGTTGTAAAATGGAATATCAGAACAACTCCAGATTCTATCTTGGTCAACAAAATGCTCGAAGATGCTATTAGCACATTGTCACCATATGAACATCCTCTTGTACATACGGATAGAGGGTGCCATTATCGATGGTCTGGATGGATAGAACAGATGCGAGTTGCCGGGCTAACACGGTCTATGTCAAAAAAAGGCTGTTCACCTGATAATTCAGCTTGCGAAGGATTTTTTGGTAGATTAAAAAATGAAATGTTTTATGGACGCTCATGGATAGGTGTCACAATGGATGATTTCGTAAATGAGCTTAACAGCTATATTAATTGGTATAACACAAAACGAATAAAAAAATCTCTCGGTTATATGAGCCTGGTAGAGTACAGACATAGCCTTGGATTATCAGCATAAAATAGTCCAAGAATATGTCCGCACCCCCGTGCCTCTTCCCACAAATCAGCACCCACATCATTTGCATCCACGGCTGTCTGCTTGGTAATATAATCAAAGGCATCGTGTTCCTTAATATCTCCCGCACCCTTTCTAAGGTCATAAGTTCCGCTAGGAGTATTCAGCAAAAACTCATCTTCATCAAGAAGATTCTGTGTGATGCCAACCATCGGTCTGACTTCTTTTAAGGCAGAGGATATGTATTTGGAATCTCTGCGTTTGATGGCATACTTTTTATAATTTATAGCATCCTCATATAGTTCAAAAGAATGTGCTTGTGCTTCATTAAAAGCGGATACCGCTTTTTTAGCACCCATCTGGGCGAGAATTTCAAAGGCGCCGTTTTGTTCCATTTCCTTAAGTCTTTTCTTGATTTCCGTTTCTGCCTCGGCAAGCTGACGGGTAGTTAGTTCCTGTGCAACCGCCTGTGACAAAGGGTCAGATTCTTCCCAAAAGCTACCGTTATATACAAGGTAACCCGTGGAAGGAGAATAACGCAATGTATCAGAATATTCTCTCGCTAACACAACAGCCTGTCCTACATCAGAATAATCTTCCGGCTTTAAGGTATAATCTGCATTATACTGTTCGGGCGGGATATATCCTTCCTGCGAAGATACCTTTGCACCAAATTTCAACGCACTGTTCCATATTGTCTTAAGTTCTGCATCATCAAGGGGCGGATTGCATTTTTCAGCCTTTTGTAAATAAAGCTGAGATGCCTCATCGGTATCTCCATAGCGTTTGATGATTCTTCCGGCATAGTGGGACATGGTATTGTTACGCTTACCCTGTGGTACTTGACTCTGCTGATTATCCCAAATCTCAAATTCTCGATCATCAATAAAATCAATGATGTTGCTGCTACCTTCATAGATTTCCACTTGTGGGTCAGCTGATCCAAAAAGCAATCTTGCACTGTCTAGTGCATTGCTGTCAAAGTAGGGGAAATAGGCTGCAATACGTTTTTTAAGAAGTGTGTATTCCTTTGAGTCCGTAATCTCCGGTATGATGAAATACACATGAAATCTCGGACGTGCTGATCTTCCGTCTTTTACCTTCATGTGGTTTCTGCTATAAACGGCCACAAAAGCAACATCAGGAAAAGCCATAGCCACTTCAAACGGAGTAATCCATTCGTCAGGATTATCACTATGGTCATTATCGCAGTCAAGGGGAACATTATCCGCAACGATAAAATTAGAATTACCACGATAATTATCCTTATATTCTGCTGTTACATGGTCATGGCTTACTGCTGCTTTCATTGTAGTTTCGTCTGTAATGATATGTTTATTTGGATAAACACAGTTAGACAGACTGCCAACGCAGTCTGCCGAGTAAACCGTTAATTTCATCTTCCGTCCACCTCCTGCAAATCTTCTGTGAAATATCTGATTTTCTTTCTCATTTTCTCTGCCTGTTCAATTTCTTCAGACATTCCCAGTGTAATACTGTTGCCGAACACCCAAAGTTCATCACACTTGCCAAGAAATACCTTATTCATAAACATAGCAAGACCACGTTCATGTTCTTCTGAAATGTACTGTGGCAACAAGAGGTGTGGTGCAAATGGAATCGTATTTTTTGCAACCGCAAAACGTGAATATATTCTTGCATTCGCTGTGTTTCTCTTAACATCACCGGAATAGGGACTGCACACATACACCATAGGTCTGAAAGCGGCGGCTTTTCTAGCCGCACGCTCTTCCTTTTCAATTTTTGTTAATGCCTCATATACTACGGGGTCATAATAACCTTCTGAATTAAACTTATCAATTGCCATGACCGCCCTCCTGTTCCATCGTTTGTAAAATTCCGTCTGCCTTTAACAGGGCATAGATGAAAAGGCGTCCTGCTTGTGTCCAATAGGTATGAACTGCTGTGTGCATCGAACCGTCACGACCGGGATAACTATGAGTCTTGGTATTGGTGTAACCCATCTCAGCATATTTCTGATACAATAACCAAATTTTATTGCCCTGCTTGTACTGCACACCTTTTTCGTGAAGATACTGATTCATACGATTAGCACTCCAGCCATAGTCCTTTGCAATTACGGAGATTGCTACAAGGTCTTTGCAGTTCAGCACCACATCGTAGTAACTTGCCTTGGGTTTCATCTCAATAATCTGTTGGTTTTGAATCGCCACTGTCTGCTTCAATGTCGTTGTCTTTTCACGCTCTGCCTTTAATTCAGTAAGTGCGGCAATCAGTATATCCGGGTCATTCAACACCTCATTCACTGCATAAACACCATGCTTGCGAATAGCAGGTAGAACTTCGCTTGTAACCCAGCGTTTAAACTTTTTAGCAGTCGGTAGCTTACTGGAAAGAATAAGGCTGTAAAGACCTGATTCGTTGATAATCCAGCCACCGCGCTGTCCCAAACTCGATAACGATTCGTTATTGAGTTTGTCCTCTTCATCAACATGGTCTGCTAAAGCTTTGCTTGGGTTGGTATAGCCAAGAATCTCTGCTACATCCTTACCGACAAAATATGGCTCACCATTAATAGATAATGTGCGGACAGAGCCTAATTCCGCATTCTTAAAAATCTGTAATTCGCTCATAGAATTACCTCCTGTAATTTATTTGAGGTCTACCCTCTACTTGATAGCCTTGAGAAAGGGTCAGATTGGACAGTTTTAGAAAACTTCTCGAAATTTTTTCTTCGCTCTCTGTAACCTCTTGTATATGGCATCTCGCTTTGCACCTGTCAATGTTGCGTATTCTTCCGGTGTCATATCATCCAAGCACACGGCAATGATGACTTCTGCAAACTCTGGTTTTAACACGGCACGGATTTTCTGGCATAAAGCCTCGTACTCATACTGCCGGTTGTGCTCTTCTTCTTGTGAATTATCTGCAACTGCATCTATACCGTCACTTTCATCCGCGTCCTCATCATCTTTACGAAATGGTTTGTTTACAATTACGCGATGACGGTGCTCCTTGTGCCAGTTGTTGTATTCACGCTTATTCATAAGGTCTAAAACCTCTTGAACCGTTTCACACTTTTTAACCCGATTCTTCTTATCATCTGGTGCTTCAGCCAAACGCTGTTGATAATCAATCTCAATCATTGTGCTGTAATCACCGTCTGGAATTTCGATGGTAGTGTAGTTTCTGTAACCGTTCTTCATGTTTTCCTCATATAAAATGTTGATTGTCATGTTTGCCTCCTAACTCGGAGAACAATCACGACAGGGTATAAAATAGACCTGTGATAGAGATACACAGACCTTCAAAGCGGAAAAAGAGCGCAACGAGGAAAGGGTATCTCTTCGCATATCAATTACTGTCTTTATCACAGTAGATTGAAACCTATGAGATATCCTGCCAAGATTGCGCACTCCGGCATGATTTACTATTTTTGACTTCTGAGGGATTTAACCCTTACATATAAAGATTAGCATGAAAAAGTGGCTATTCACAGACATTCAAAATGTCCCTATTAGCCTTGAAAATGCAGTAATTAAGAGGGTTTTATATATAGAATGATTGTTCTGAAACTCGATGAATCAGCGAATTATATTGGCAATTGAGATGACATTAAAAATGTCCTTTGAAATAAAAAAAGGCAAAAAAAGACCAGGGAATTTTCCCTGGTCAAATACAATATGATGTTATTATGCGGATTTTTCACGCATTTTAAATTCTGGAAGCCCTACTGAACGAAGGTAAATATTACAATCTTCAATTGAGTCTTTGTAATGGAAAGTATAGAGATACCTAAATGCACCATCTTGTTGTGTTGCTTTTGGTGTTATTCCTGCCTTTCTCAGTAAATCCTCGGTTAACCATGGATGCAAATGCATACCTATGCAGAGAGCCGTTACAGTTTTGAATGTTTTCTCTTTTTCTTCTTTCTGTCTATACTGTTTAATTGTACTCAAGCTCACCCACGACTCCTGCGATAAAAGTTCCTCTGTATATCCTTTTCGTTCCATATGTGCTTTCAACGAGCCAGAAAAGCCACCCGGTAACTGATTCATTATCGAATTCACTCTACTAATCTCAGATTCTATCTTTGAAGATTCCTTATGTATTTCATCATCAGTTTGGTGTCTGTTAGGAACAGTACCATTCTCTGAGAAACTGGCAGATTGGAGCAATATATCAAGAGTACTGATTATATTGCTAGTATTCTTATCAACATTTGAATACAGTATTCCTATGCAACATGCCGATAAGTTTCGTTTTGCCTTTGCAGATAGATGATTTCGTTTAGGAGTAATAAAATCTTTCAGATTCACAACAAGATGATTATCAATCCAACGAATGACATTCAAATCTATAAGAACAGATAGACGTGGCTCTGAATAATATAATTCAACTACATCATTTTCTGAAAGTTTATATTTAACATTATCATTATTAGAAACGGATATCTCGTCTATCTTTTGAATATTTTGCCACTCAGTTATCAACCGTTATTCTCCTCCTCAATACGTACATGCTCCCTGATTTCATTTTTAAGCTGAACATTTGAATATACAAAGTTCTTTTCTTGCAATTGTTGCGTAACCTCGTTATAAACAGGTGCTTTCCCCGATGGATCACGCAAGGTTACAAGTATGCAAAAATCTTGTTCAAGCACTTCTCCTGTATCCCTAGCTTCTCTTTCGACCGCATCTCTAAATAAGGTCTCAACTTTCATATACCATTTACGATTTGCACCTAGAAATTTAGCTTTATTTCCCTTGGTCAGTTCATCAAGATCAATTGCATATTTCTTGATAGGATGAAATTTGCTGCCAAGATTTAACAAAGTTCTTTCTCTTCCAAATGACTCAGTTTCAAGAACGTCAAATACTTTCTTGGAATAAAAATCATCACGCATTAAGTTAGCAGAATTCTCAGCACCATATGGATTACGTATAGTCTTCTTGCTGGTATCTCTTTCCTTAATACCATCCATAGTTCCAAATGCAACCTTGATATCAGACTGACAATACTCTGGTCCTTCAGATGCCTTTAAAATAGGTATACTGACCATAGTAAGGATAATCTGCCCATGATACATTCCATCATCACCTATCATGCTATCAGAAAAAGGAAAATCGAGGATATCAATAAAATTACCCTTCGACAATTTGTCTCTCAAGATTAAGGTTATCTCGTTTTCTGAATTATAGAGAATATCCCTCGTTCCTGCAGGCATACCGAAGCCCATAAATTTCTTTTTGTATTCCATCTTCATGCGGTTACCAATAGGATATCCTGCATTGTGAATCATAAGAGCCTTTATTAGTAGAGGGTCAAAATCTCCATCTAACAAGAAATTAAGTTCCGCAGCAATTCTAGCAACCCAAGGTGTAGAAAAACTTGTTCCTGGAGCTCGACTAGGACTTCCATTTTTGTCAAATACTTTAACACCTGTAGTCGTAAGCTTTCCATCTGGACGTATTCCGGCATTTCCACCATACGCTACAAGATCGGGTTTAATAATATAGAGTGGTCCTGGACCGCATCTAGTAAAAGGAGATGGCATATCTATTTCAGCCATATCATATCTTGATTTTTCTCCTGCAATGGAGCCTACTACAAGAGAGCGTACCGAATCAGCCATTTTAGCAATTCTCTCCGGTCCTTCATTTCTTGCAAACGCAGTGCTATTACCTGCAGACTTTATTATCAAAACACCATTTTCATCTGCTATATTGTCAAGTGCCATACCATATTCTGAAAAGGAATCTGTCAAGCTTTCCTCAGTAGTACCCGCTGACATGGTCCAAATTTTTATGTCTCTGTGTCGTTCAATTGCATCACGAACGTTATCAATCAAATCTTCTGGATATACAGTTTCTCTACGCAAGTCAGGAGCTATAGCCGCTTCAAGCATCATAACACCATCTGTCGATAAATAATCCGTTCCATTGAGTTCGTCACTATACTCCAAAACTGATGCCACCATCGATCCGTGACTCTTATCAAGAAGACTATCCTCATAGTACTCTTCGCTCTCGCTTAAAATCCAAGGTGAAAGATAAGCATTCTTATTAATCCCACTATCAAGAACTCCTATAGTAGGATAAACCATTCCGTCTTTTGGAGCCTTAACTACAGGTATTGATTCATCATCAAATGCATCCAAATCCACGTGAATTGGGATTGCCTCTTCTATTGAAAAGACACCTTCAAAATCTCGCACTAATGCCATGCTATCAGCACTATCAAGAGATATTCTATACATTCTCATATCAGCAGAATATCTAGTTTCTTTCTCGATAATGATGTTATTAGCTGCACATTTATTCTTAAATAGTGTCTGTGCCAATTGATTTCTATGTCCATTTTGAAAATCAATCAACCTTACACGGTAAATCTTATTTTCAGGGTTATATGTTCCACTTTGTGGCTGAAATAACTCAATATCTGAAATCGTGGATATAAGTTTCGCATTGCTAGGTGCATCTTGTAGAGCGCGATTAATATTAGCTATTAATTCATCAGATGTAACAATCGATAACAAACGTCTTGTTTCGGTTTCTTGCTCTTCAGTCTTGCTGTCAGATTCGCTATCTTCTTTCTTGCTATCTTTTATATGTTTGGATGGGAGTGACTCAACACCAATTACATTTGATTGGCTGTCGCTATTTAAAAGGTCCACAACGCTTCCACGGTGTGATTTAGCTATAGCTTTCTCTGTTATAGTGGTGGCCATAACCATAGGTAATTCATGAGACTCTGCCTTATGTGATTCAAATCCGGCAGAAATTTGCACCATACTACTCGAGAGGTGCTCAACTCTTTTCTGTAAGGCTTCTCCTTGCATTACCCACTTAGGGAGATCTTTGCTACCACCGGCTTCGGTCAACTGCTCATCAATTTTTCTTTTTTCAAAAAATTTAATAGGAAGGAGTTTCTCCATTACTTACTCACACCCTTTCCAAGATAGTTTCTGACTTGTCTTTCAGATATAGAAAAATATTTTCCAATCTGCTTTTGAGCGATTCCTTTTTCACTCAGATACTGTATTATATCATCCTGCAAATAATTTCCGTGGCTTTTAAACAGGAAGATTTCTACGAGATAATCAATACATTCAATGTAATCTTTATTCTTTAGCACTGCCTTTTTTAGAGTATTCTGTGTGATATCCTTAATATCAGAGAATGATAATTCCACCATCGCTTTTGCAATAGTTTTCCATTGTGCTTCTGTGATGTTTGATTCATCTGCTACCTTTGGAAATTGACTTATATACCTACGTATCTCCTCGTATTCTGGCATTGGCATATTGATTACTGTTTGAAATCTTCTCCAAACAGCGGAATCAAGCATCGCAGCATGATTTGTGGCTGTTACAAGAATGCCTTCTTGTAAAAAATCATCTATATTCTGAAGAAGGCTATTTACAACACGCTTAAGTTCACCTAATTCGTGAGCATCATCTCTTGCCTTGGCAATAGCATCAAATTCATCAAGAAAGAGTACACAAGGTTGTTTTTTGGCAAATTCAAATATACGATGTATATTCTTAGCTGTATTTCCTAAGAGCGAGGAAATCAGAGTATCAAATCTAGCGGTTACTAGAGGTAATTTTAATTCTGATGCCAAATACTTAGCTGCACTTGTTTTACCACATCCCGGTGGACCATATAAAAGTAATGTCATACGGAAATCCAGTCCTAGAGACATCATTTTTTCTTTATTTTGAATTGTAACTTTAAAATCATCAAGTGCATCCTGAACAGGTTTGCTAAGAATAATATTCTCAACACTTGGTGCATAGTCAATTTCTGCTATATCTAGACGACTTTCTTGGTCTACGGGTAATGCAACCAAAGAATCCATAACTGCATTGCTTCCGCCCATTTTATCTACAACAGATAATATACGATTGCTAGCACGTTCGTCACCGTCACGGCTCATTTTTTTAGCAAGAAGACGGGAATAGCTAGCAACCTTAGTCGGATCTTTTTTCATTCCGGCTTCTATAATTTTGGTAATCTCAGTATAGTACATAGAGGATTATCCCCCTTTCTACCATTTATTATATACCAAGAGTGTAGTAAAGTCAATATTTATCGTAGTATTTATTCATTTTTCGTAGGGTTTTACATATTTTCGTAGCAAATAATCATTTTTATTTCCTGTTCGTCAAAATCTTTTCAACAAAAAGCAGAGATATCAGCGTTCGCTTAATATCATCTGCTTCATTCTCATGGCACATTATTGAATCATTATAATCTCAAAGTATATATATCAATTTTTCTTCCTGAAAGGTACAAATCATATGCTTTATCGGCTGGAATCAACCTTGTTTTAATGTTTTGAAGTCCGAGATTAGAAAGCATCTCCATTCTAACTTCACCCTTATCTTCTATCTCACTGTTTTCTGTAGGGAGCAGAAAACAGTTCATTACAGATGCAAATTCATGCTCTTCTATAAACTTTTGATACGCCAATTGATATAGATACTGTTTTGTAACAGATTCTATACCTGGCTGACCTGTCGGAGCGATACCTTTTTCCAAATGTGCGTTATAATATTTCGCATCAAATATAATGAACTGATACTGATTGTTCACTTTGCAGATTGATATAAGGTCTGGTATCAATGTATCTTTCGAAGTTTTTCCTGTAACAGTCCATAGTGGCTTTTCAATCAGTTCAATAAGTTTCTTTTTTCTGTCATATCCATCTTTTAATGGCACCGGAAGTTTGATTGCACCCAACGGTACATCTAATTGATTGTCCATAATATCAGCACAGATTTTTTCCCATACAAGATTAAAGCTATTAGTTCCAAAAAGTGACAGGCAATCTATATCAAAGAGACTGCCTCTTCGCTCTATATAGGCATACATCGTCTTCAGAACTAACTGCTTCCTTGTATTGAACTGTATGTTCAGTTCCTTTTCTATTCTGTATAAAATGTATTCTTTATCGCCAAAGTCATCCAACTCTTCATCTGTGAGATTAACCTCATCCATTTCAAATAAATCTAACAGTTTAGCATCTTTTAGTTCCCTAGATGCCATTGTTAATACACATTCGTGAAGTCTCTTGAAGTAATCAAAATCATTGGTTACCCTTTTACGGGTTTGTAATTCTACATAATACGGGCGATTATCAGATAACATAGTAAAAGTTTCATTTATGGTTTTATCCCATAATATTTCTCCAGAACCATTGCACTCGATAATCTCTTCCGTATTGCTATATACATTATTTTCAAAGTAATCCTGTAATAGAAACAATAATACGGCTAATAGATTGAAAGAACTGCTTTCGCTACTATCATTAAACATTCTGACAATTTGTTCTTTGGAATTATATTTTTCCAAGACCTTCATGACTTGCTGCAATTCATGTGTCGGCTCGTTTGCATGGAGTAAGTACTTTGGATAGCATTTAAGCACTCGCCCAGCAACAACGATTACACCCACAAATGTAAAAACATATAGGTATTCATTTTCACCGACTTCAACATCTGCAACCTCTATGTCTTCATCTAATAGATCAGCCATATTCTTTTGTACATCAGATGCTTTAACAGCTTTAAGCACTCCGAATTCCTTTAATTTTCTAATCAACGGAACCACTTGTTCTTCGCTGCACTTTAATTTATGACACAAATCCTTTTGTGTATAACGCTTCTGCTCTCGCACAAATTCAGAGATCATAAATCAGACCTCCTTAATCATTGGATTCACTAATCGGCACTCTATTCTCATCCACAGGATGCTCATTTATAACCAGGTCCTGTACATCAACAGCATTTTGGATTCTGCTATTAAAAATACCAATTCCCTGTTCATCAAATGCCTCACAAATTTTAGAATATCTTGTATATCCTTTTGCACTGCCTTCGAACAGGCTTTGATGCTTCTGCTTTGCTGCATCATCAAATAAATACATAAGCACCTTATTCTTAAACGCATCGCAGAATAACTTAGAATCAATTTCTGTACCACCATCTTTAGGTATAACAATGCTCTTTGAGATAAAATATGGTCCTAACTGCTTATCTTCGTTAATCTTTGATTCAGCAAGAAATTCATTGATGGCTTTTCTAAGTTCATTCCATTCAATTCTCTGCTTTTCCTTAGAACCGATAGTAACAAACTTGCCTTGGAGTTCCTTGTCATTATCATCAATTCCAAGATAGGTAAAATCCCATCTTCTCTTAAATGCTGTATCCATTGGGAATACGCCCTGGTCAGCACTATTCATCGTTGCCCATATGAACATATTATCTGGAATCTTAATCTTATTATAATCTTCCGGTTTTCCTCCGAGTTCTTTTGCAAGATATTTTTTAATATCCTCTGTAGCCTGAATCGGATACTCACTTACAAAATTGCTACCCCTATCAAGTAGCTGAAAAACATCACCAAATACAGCAGCAACATTGGCACGATTAATTTCCTCAATAATTAGCAAAAATGGTTTGATATTATCTGTTCTGCTATTCTTCAACGCCTTAACATACATACGCATAAATGGACCTGGCACATATTCATATGAAATATCCTTCTTGCCACTTGATGGCTTTGAAAGATTTACATACGGACGGATGGCTCTTCCGTGATTACGTTCTGCATTGTTATCATCAGCAGTATCAGACCCATCCTTTTTTCTTGTCTTGAAATCATCATCTGTAAACACCCCCAGCAAAAATGGAAGTAGTGTTAATTTGCCATCCTTAAATTTATCATAGAGTAAATCATACTTTTCCTGTGCAGATATTGACTCATCTGTCAAAACAGTTAATGCTTCTTTTTCTGTTGCTAAAGAAATACTATCTGCCGAATCATCAACCATTACAGGCTTATATGTACCGACAAAATTTGCATAAGAATAATTTGGATGGAATGTTACACGCTCGTAATCATCTTCATTGTCGACTCCAAGTAATTCTTCTCTATCATTGTTAATGGTGAAACTCTTACCTGTACCTGGAGCACCAAATAGAATTCTATTTCTAGGGAATGGTGATTCATAACCTGTTTCAAATCGTATTGGTTCTACATCGCAGGCATCATCTTCCTCGAATTTTTTCTCAATCATATACGGTCTATTATCAAAAAGACGAATATATTCCTTCGCAAATTCCCTCTTTATGGCCGCAATATAAAAACCCTTTGGAGTACAAATTCTAATAAATTTACCTTCAGGAATAAAATCATTTGGAATATTCACCTGTGTTCCTGTTGCTTCTGAATCAGATGCTTTTCTAAATGAGATATTTGAAATCGAATTTTCATCACTTTCCAAACTTAATACATAATCTTTGTATCTCTCCTGTTCTTCGTTAAATCCCAAACAAAAGTATCTTAATCCATTATCTTTCGCATACTTCCATGCGACACCTCTTTCTTTTGCTCCACTGTCACGTGTATCAAAGAAATTCTGCTTATTTTTCTGCTTACAACTTATAGGATAGATAAATATAACAGTTTTAACCCCATCAAATTCATACACTATCCCTCTACCGTTTGTATTATCGATAACCTCAACCTTGTTTTCATCGATGTTGAGGTATTTATAAGCAGTCTTAATAGCTTCCCTATATGTATATGCCATAATTAACCCTCCAAATATTTCATTATGCTTTCGCCTATAGCTTTTCCAAGCAATGGTGGAACTGCATTTCCTACCTGAACATAGGTTTCTTGCTGATTTCCAACGAACTCAAAATCATCTGGAAACGATTGTATCCTCGCCGCCTCTCTTACAGATAATGTTCTATTCTCGGTTGGATGAATATACATATACCCATCCATGCCAATATGTGCTATCACCGTCCAAGAAGGTTCTTTCATAACTAATCTCTTTAATCGGTCCTGAAAAATGTCTTCTCTAAACGGAAGAATTTGTCTGATTTCTGGTGGCAAATCCATATATTTGCTTCCTTGTGCCATATGCGGGAATACTTTTTTTGCTCTATCATTAGACATCCTACATATATTATTTTTAACCGTTTTTCCATTACCGGATGCTCTCATAATCTTTTGAAATTCTGTAAGCCCACTATTCTTGGAATATGGCATTTCAGTTATTCGCCAATTATCAGTTATCTTCGGCAAATCGCCAATAGCGTCCTGAACAGTCGTACAAGGTTTAAGTTTCTTAGATTCTTCATCCGTTTGATCATAATAATGTGTTGGAGTAGGATATGAATATTTCACACCATTCTTCTTGTGTGCCACTAACATCATTCTTCTTCTAGTTTGAGGAACACCATAGTATACAGAATTTAGAACCTGAACTGGCTTTTCCACTTCATAGATGCCTTCTCCATTTTCCTGGTCATCTTTTCCGATATTTTCTATAATCTCAACGGCAGTATTAAAAATTGCACCTTTATACTTCGTAATGAAATTTGGTACATTTTCAATAACAAATATATCAGGTCTGAAATAATCCACATATTTCAAATATTCTAAAAATAGCTGATTTCTTGGATCTTCTGAGGTTGGCTTGCCCGTCACAGAACGAATCTTGGCATCACCAATTGTCGAAAATGTAGGACACGGTGGTCCCCCAATAATAACATCTACATGATTCGTACCTATTATCTCTGCAAATTTTTCTGGCGGAGTTTCTCTAATATCTCCAAAAATAGTCTTAGAATGCTTGTGATTCAATTGGTGTGTTTTTGAAATTACTTCTTTCAACTCAATTCCGCCTATACACTCAAATCCAGCCATTTCTAAGCCTTTTGAGAAGCCTCCTGCTCCACAAAATAAATCTATAAATTTATATGGCATAACATCATTCCTTACCTTTACTTTTCTCATCTATTAACTCTAGGAATTCTCCAAGAGTTCTAGCAAATGTCTCTGCCATCAATGGTGGCACTGCATTTCCAACCTGCTTGAATTGGTCTGTTCTTGAACCCTCAAACACAAAATCATCAGGGAACGATTGGATTCTTGCTGCCTCTCTTACCGTAAAAGTTCTCGCCTGTTCAGAATCTGGATGAATAAATAGGTTTCCATCCTTATACAAATGCGCAACTACTGTTTTTCCTGGTTTATCACTTTCTTGCACTGTATATCTATTTCCAAAATGTTTAGGGTCATGATGAACCAAATCGGGCCGAACAACCTGTAAATCTTTCAATTGCCAATTCTTATTCTCACTTAATATCCTATATCTTTCTTTATCTGCATCATTATGATTTCTTGCTGAGTGATTATATATAATACCACTATTATTTGCGATTTTTTTCAAATAATCATTCTTACGCTTAAGAGGTTTTACCCTTTGCTCATTTTCTCCCTCTCCAGGATTGAGTTTAGGCAAATCCAAAATTGCCTCGCCTACCGTCACATAATTTGGCAATGATGTGTCTGTGTCAGAATGACTTTTAGGGATGCTAGCATAGATATCTTTCACATCAATAAAGTCAATGTCCTTTCGCACTCCAATTATGATTACTCGTTCTCTAATTTGAGGTACTCCATAATCAGCCGCATTCAGCAAAATAGTTTTAGGGTCACTCACAATATTGTATGTCTTGCTCATTTCTCTAACTATTATGTCGAATATTTTTACGCCCTTGGGTTTGGCAGATAAAATTCCTTTAACATTCTCGAAAATAAACATCTTTGGTTTAATGTGATTAAGAATCTGAAGGTAATTTTCAAACAAATAATTACGTGGATCGCTGTTCATGGAATCTGGTGATTGTGCTCTTCCAACAGTCGAAAAAGCCTGACATGGAGGTCCTCCAATTATAATATCCACATCCTCATGCAATCTTTTATCAATTTCCTCAATTATTCCATCTGAAGTTATATCAGCACATAGAACTGCATCTTCAATCTCTTCGTCCGAATAGCCATAATGTTTCATCCTAGTGCGTAGTGTCTTGCAAGCTGCACCGTCTATTTCTAGATGAAGCAAAGACTTATATCCTTGTTTATAAAAGCCTTCGCTTAATCCGCCGCATCCAGCAAACAAATCAATAAATGTATATTTTTTCATAGTTGTTTAGCTCCGTGTTTTTAATTTTCTGCACTTTTTCCGCTTGAAATCCATTCATCCAACTCAGAAATCTTAAATTTCCACAATTTCCCCACTCGATGTGATGGTAAATTTGGTTTGGATTTTAGCCACTTCCTAAGTGTGACTGTTTTTATTCCCAAAAATTCTGCCGCAGCATTAATACCAACATAACTCTCTTCGTTTATATTATTTTTATTCATTACTTTATCTCCTGCGTCCATATCGCTAGTTACAATAATATATTCTCTATTATATCAGCTCATTTCTTTTTTTTCAATGCATTTAATGATATTTCGTGATATTTGACAATATATTTTGATACGCAAAATTTTCATTTTACTCCGCACCTAACAATTCAAAGTCAAAAAATAAGACCCCAAACAGGTCTATTCTTCACATCAATCCTATCAACTCAACTATCCCATTTTCATTCCGTCAACTCAACCCTATGAGAATTTAACCGTTGATATGTTTCCTAACACTCAAAGAAGTGGAATTTTGAGGCTCCGTTAATTTATCCCGAAACTCTTGAAATCCCTTTATTTCAAGTCCATTTGCAGTTCTTACTTCTGTACTTTTGACATCAATACTACACACTCAACATGGCTCGATACGATAGGCTGAATTTCTTTGCCTTTTTACGAGCAAGGGAATATATCCACAGCCTTTGTCGTATCTTTGCCGTTTACGGAAACATATCAATCATCTTCCACTTCTTTGAATTCTAAGTTGAAATCCACAGCTTTGATGGTTGATAAATCAGCACTGCTTGGATTATCAACTTTTATCACTCGTCTTGCGTGATTCATAACCAAATCGTCATATAGATTTCTTGCTAACCTACCATTTGCAAAATTCTCATCCTTCGATGAGATTTGCTGCTCAAAATACATATGGATTTTATCTTTAGCCTCATCATCCAAGACATAATCGTTATTTTTACACATGGAAAGAAGTATCTTGTCCAACTCAGTAGAATTATAGTCATCAAATTCTATGAACGTATTAAAACGAGATTTCAATCCTGGATTAGACTCAAAAAATTTATTCATAGGCTCGGTGTATCCGGCAACAATTACAACCAAATCATCTCTGTAATCTTCCAAGGCTTTCGTTAGTTCCGTTAAGCACTCTCTACCATAAGAATCGGAATGGTCATTTTCCGTGATACTATAAGCTTCATCAATGAACAACACGCCACCTTTAGCCTGTTCAATTACCTTCTTTACCTTAAGCGCAGTCTGCCCTTGGTATCCTGCAATGAGGTCAGTTCTTGAAACCTCAACAAAATGCCCTTTTGAGAGCAACCCTATCCTCTTATAAATTCTGCCTACAATTCTCGCAACTGTTGTTTTTCCAGTTCCAGGATTGCCAGTGAAGGCGAGATGTAAGGTATTCTTTGTTGAGTGGAGATTTTTCTCCCTACGCATCTTCTGAACCTTTTGGTACACAATCAAATCTTGAACTTTATTCTTTACTTTTTCCAAGCCGACAAGGGCATCCAACTCATCTAATAACTCTTGGAGTGTCCTCTTATCATCGTCCAGATCCGCTGTAGGTTTACAAATGCTCTGAATAGTGGAGTAACCGTAAAATTCAATCAAACAGGAATTAACAAGCTGCGCTGCTCGTTTAACCTCTATTTTGTATTTCGGATTATCAACAGATTCCGATATTTTTTTAAGCAAAGCAATGGTGGCAGATTTGCTATGTTCTTCCACAATTGCTGTTGCCAATTTTGTAATTTCGCCACAAGCATCTGTAACAGCATCCAATTTAGAAGCATTATTGACTAATGCTTGACCATACTTATCCATCATATCACCTTCACACCAGAAGCAAAATCAACTCAATTATTGCCAAGCCAGCAGTTCCTCCGGCAATCAAATATGCATATTTTATCTTTTGAGTTAAAGATGCAATTGCATTATTTGCTTCGACGATTTTAGCCTCTACATCTTCTTTATTTTCTTGAACAGAAGTAACAATAGCTTCATTCTGTTTTTCCATTTGGGTTAACTGTCCTGAATGTTCCTTAACTGTATCCCACGTGCTATCGACATCATCCAGATGAGTTATATCCTTGAATTTATTGACACTCTCATTCAGATTCTTAATATCTTGCTCGTTAGCAGACACACGCTTTGCAATTTTATCGTTTTCACTTGCTAACGATTCCAGTCGGCCTGCCTGCTCACCGCTGATACAGTCAATTTCCTTCAAATGATGTTTCTGCTCTTCTGTGCAAGACCACATTTTGTCCACATCCATCAAATGTTCAAGAGAAGATACTTTCTCTACAAAAGCAAGCAGTTTATTTATTTCCTCTTGATGCTTAGCGGCACCTTTTTTCAGTGCTTCGATATCACTACCGATATTTTTCAATGCCTCATGTGCAGTAATAAGGGACTCCCACATTTCATCGACATCTTGTAGATGCGTAATTTTTTCCAAAGCACTTGTAAATGCTGTGACAGATTCCAACCTTTCTATCATCTGCGAGATTTGTACTGACAGGTCTCCGGTTTTCTTTTCAGCAGTAGACAATGCGCTCTTTAACGCCTCAATTTTTTTATCGTTGTCTTTACCGTGTTCCGTAGCCGCAGAAATTTCCTTTGTAAGTGACGCCATATCTTGATGCCATTTTTGGCAGTCACCCCATATTTTATCGATATCACCCAAGTGAGCGTATCCATCTAATTTCTGTTTGAATTTCTTGAGTTCTTCGAGTGTTTTACGCTGATTCTCTACAATCTTTTTAATCTGCTCCTGGGTTTTCTGAATCCCTTCACTTGTTTCTTCCGTAGCCTTAATGGAAATCAGAATAGCCTGGATATAATCCTTGTCCAAGGCCTCCAAAGCACTATATACCTGCCCAAACTCCTTAATCAGTTTGATTTGAGTATTATTGATACTGTGCAGATAGGTTTGAATTTGCGACGTCAAATCATTTAATTCCTCGCCCTTAACCAGGTGGTCTTTTCCTATTCCACGCCCAAAGAACCAGTCACCTAAAAACTCACCAACACCTTTAGAATCGTCAACTCTTTTTAAGTCCAGATCCGTTGTGGTTTGCTCTGAAAATTTCTTTATTTCTTTTTTCGCATTTTCAAAATCATGATACTGTATAACCAACTCGCCCATCTTTAATCCTCACTTATCATTCTGTCTAATTCGGCAGAAATATCATCGATTTCAGCATTGGTATCTTCAGGCACCTTAATGTTTTCACGAATCGCATCAACCGAATCGCTCATGACGTTGGCTGCACCTTCATGTCTGGAGTACATACTTCCGATGGCAGAACTCTTAACATCCTCATACACAGGCTCATCCTGGGCGATAATTACATCTTTTGAAGATTCACTGTTTTCTGTTTCAAACTTATCATCGAATTTTTTATGTTCGCAAGCCTCCTCGGATGCTTTCTTTTTCTTATTATTCATATAATAAAGCGTAGCGGCAACCGCCCCCACAACTAATCCGGCTCCAACAACATATAAAACCTTTTTCATATCCTTAGTCCTCCAATTCATCAAAAAGTTTATCAATATCATCGAAAGCATCATCAATGCTTTCATCCGTAGCGCAATTCTTTCTTATGTTTTCGACTGAATCAGCCACCATATTAGCTGCCGCAACGTGTCGGTCATGAATATTTTGCGCCGTTGTTCCTTTGGTATGGTCGAGTTTTACCTTATTAACGGTCTGCAACTGATGCTGTGTTCTTAAGATTTCATTGCCTTTCTCTATCTGTGCATCAACATTGTCTCGTTTCATGCTCTTTTCAATCTGTTTTTCAATGATGTTAATTGCTATCGCACCAATTATGCCCGCAACAACAGCACCAAGAAAAATGCCCAGAATGTTTGCCAAGCTACCAAGCAATGGTATTTCCACTGCGAAAATAGGGATAGTCATCAGATCTTTTTCGATTACCTCTCCAAGGAGCATTGCACCTATACCTGTCATGCCCGCAATTACAATCTTACCAACTTCCATCATCAGCCTCCCGATAGGCTTTCCTTTATTAGCAGGGTCTTTGATATATGCGATGGCATTTTTGAGGGAACTCCACCCCTGTTTCAGCATAATCCACACTTTCTTAATCGTTCCAACAATAGGACCTATAATAGCTGTTGCAACAGTGGTAAAAAGTGTGTTACCTGCATTAATCAGATGCTGTTTCATCTTTCCGATGAAGGAGTGAATTGCCTCTTTAAAGCTATCCAATAGAGTATCCAGAGCTTTCTTTGATGACTTAAACCATTTAACCATTTTGGCAACAATTTCTCTGACAAGTTCAGCCAACAACTGCATAAGTACTGCGCGAAGAGCCTTTCCACCAATACGGAATGCTTCTTCTTTTCTTGTTTTTTTACCTGCCTCAATGGATTTTTGCTCTGCCTCTTTTTTCTGCTTTTCGTACTCCTCACGAGCCTCTGCATCCTTTTGACGCAGTTTTGCTTCGTCTTCAGCACTAATATCAAAAATTTCGTCCGGCTTTTGACCACTTGAGTTTGGATTGTCAAGCCAGTCGGTCATAGACTTATCACCCTTAGAGCGGTTGAGGCTTGAATCCATTTCATTCAGATTGGCATCACTATTTGCAAATGCAATTTGTTCGTCTTTCGTCATGTGTGCATTAGCAGCAGGGTCCCTAATGATTTCTGCAGCAGATACGGTATGGTCCATATCCGTATGGTTTTCCACTGAACCCGTCGGGCGCCCTTCATCAAACGGTTTTCTTGCCCCTTTAACTAAAGTAGCTTCTTCTTTTCCAGATCGTGTTTGGTGTGTTACTACATTACCATTTTCGTCTTTTACAAAATTAGACTGCCAATCATCATATCTTTGTTGATAATCAATTTCAGTATTATGTGTGGCAATCTTGCCGTCTGCAAAATTCTCTGTAGTCTGAATATGTGCCTCTTTTCTCAAATCGAGATGCAGCCCTCTATTTTCTTTAATGAAATCTTCGCCCGCAGTAACTGCAACCTGTTTTATGAATTGCTCCCATACAACATCTATGATGACATTGCCAAGGTTGTCTGGGCTACCGATTTTTTCTTTTTCTTCTGTAAGGAACTGCATATCTGCGAGTTCCTCTTCTAATTGACTCTGGAGTTTCTCTTCTAATTCATCAAAATCAAAGGATTCATTCAAATCCTCATTCCACTGCTCTTTTTTATCAAGAATAGCATTTTCCTTTGCCATGATTTTTCATCCTTTCAGTGTATTTTGAAAAAAGATATTGTCTTGTGGATTATCATTTTCCATGTGCTTACATCTCGGTAGACTTTTGATAATACCGCTTAAATGACAAAGTGAAATAAGGGTAAATATATACTATCTTCTTCACAAAGCC
>ERZ773164.1424-NODE-1424-length-24001-cov-47.041635_pt1 | contig 24001 bp, 13 predicted proteins | sample MGYA00511917_ERZ773164 | MGnify/ENA primary metagenome ERZ773164 (study PRJEB29015, sample SAMEA2737847) | human gut metagenome | biome: human gut; feature: human-associated habitat; material: faeces | place: China | collected 2012 ...
AGAGCATGACGTTCAGCACCTTCATGGCTTTTTCGCGGCGCGCGGTGTCCTGCTCGAGGTCACGGTTCAGAGCGATCTGGAAATACGGGGTGGTCATGATCCACTTTTCGCCGTTCTGGCTGAAGAAGGGCAGGAAGATCGTGTCGATGCCCTCATCCTGAAACATCTTGACACCGGCAGAGCTGCCAAAGTACATGGCAGCTTCTCCGTTCCGGAACATCCCGATCACATCGTCGTAATTCAATGCAAGATCGTCTGCCGTGAGGTGGGTATCCTGAATGAACTGCGCCATCCGCTCAAACGCCCCCGGCCACACGGTGTCGTCCAGACCCACCCGTGCGGTGCTGGCAGGGTCGCTGTAAGCAGTGCGCCACTTGCGCCCATCAGTCGTGGTAAGCTCGGCAGCGGAAAGCCCCTGCAGCGTTTCCATGCAGGTGTAGTCGTAGGTATAATCGGCGGTAAAGCCGCGGATGCCCACCTTCTCAAATGCCTGACAGGCCGAAACGAAGCTCTCGTAATCGGTGGGCAGGGGGATCCCGTACTGCTCAAAAAGGCTGCGGTTGACCACAAAGCCGTGGGCATCCGCGCAGACCGGCAGCCAGTTCACGCTGCCGTCCTCGTTTTTGAAGCTGTTGAGGTAGGTGTTGTACACAGCGCCCGCCTCGTTGGTCAAGGCAAGGTTCATCAGGCTGTCCTTCAAGGGAGCTGCATCGTGCAGCGAGAAGCGGCAGCTGGTGATAATATCCGGCAGACCGCCGTTCTCCTGCAAAAACTTGTAAAAATCCAAATCGTTGTTTCCTACGATGAATTCAATATTTACATCCGGCAGCTGGGACTGGATATAAGGCGCATAGGTCTCGTACAGGCTTGTACTCCACAGATACACCTGAATGGTCTGAGCATCCTCCTGCTTTTCCACATTTTCGGCGGTTTTTGTTCCGCAGCCGGTCAGCAGGGAGACCGCCATCACCAGTGCCATAAGCGCGGAAAACAGGCGGTGCAATGTTCTTTTGTTCATCAAATCGTTCTCCTCACAACTCTTGGGCAGCTGCCGTTCTGCGATCCCGAATACCACAAAAAGGCATCGATACAGCATGACAGAACTATAGGATAATTTTACCACCGCCATGATGGATTTTCAATAAAATTTCATATGTTGATTCATAAAAGCAGCGTGTCCGATTTCTTTGCGCCAGTCGATGCAGCTTTTTTGAACAGTATATATACCAATGTATACAGTATGTAGTGTAACATTATAACAGAAGCATTTCAAGCGTTCATGCTTGTGAATACTGCTTATGTTCTATTATTATCCCTTGACAAAAAGGCAGCTTTGACCAGTTGGGTTATTTTGCTCCCCGTGGCCCGAGCAGGCCCTGCGGGCCAACATCCACTGCCAGATCTCGCTGGCTCTCAACCGCATCTACACCGAGTGGTACCCCAGCAAGGGCTACAGTTTCAACATCACCAACTCCACCAGCTACGACCAATACTACGTCCATGGCCGGACGGTGTTCGACGTCATGGTGCGGCTGACGGACGACATCTTCAACACCTATATCCGCAAGACCGGCACCGTGAACCCCTACTACGCCGAGTACTGCGACGGCAAATCCGTCACCTGCCCCGGCCTCAAGCAGTGGGGGACGGTCACGCTGGCCAATCAGGGCCGCAATGCACTGAGCATCCTCAAATACTACTATGGCAACAACATCGAGATCATCCGCACCAACAACATCCAGTCCATCCCCCAGAGCTACCCCGGAAGCCCTCTGCGGCAGGGCAGCACCGGAGCGGCGGTGTTCACCCTGCAGCGGCAGCTCAACCGTATCACCAAAGACTATCCCTTCCTCGGCCTGCTGACGGTGGACGGCATCTTCGGCCGCAAGATGACCGAGACGGTCAAAAAGTTCCAGAGGCAGTTCAACCTCACCGCCGACGGCGTGGTGGGCCGTAGCACCTGGTATAAGATCAGCTATATCTACGTCTCGGTGAAGGACCTCGCCGAGCTGACCAGTGAAGGCGAGACATTCAGCGGCACCCTCCCGGACGGCTCATGGAACCTCGGCAGCAGCGTCCTCAAACAGGGCTCCACCGGCAGTGAGGTAGAGCAGATGCAGTTCTGGCTGAGTACGCTGGCTCAGTATGAGAGCCGCATCCCCTCTGTCACAGTGGACGGCATCTACGGCAGCGGCACAGCGGCGGCTGTCCGGGCGTTCCAGCGGCTCTACGGCCTGACGGTGGACGGCATCGTGGGCCTCACCACATGGACCGAGCTGTACGACCAGTTCCGCAGCATCCAGTCCGACAACGGCACCCCCAACGCCTACCCCGGCACCGCCCTGCGTCAGGGCAGCAGCGGCCAGAACGTCCGGCTGGTGCAGTTCTGGCTGAAGATCGCGCGGACGATCTATTCCAGTCTCAACAACATCACCGTGGACGGCATCTTCGGCTCGTCTACCGCAGCGGCCGTGCGGCGGTTCCAGACCTACTTCGGCCTCGCCAGCGACGGCGTCGTGGGCCGGACGACATGGAACAAGCTCTACGAAGTCTACAACGACATCGCCAACCGCCTGCTTTCGCCCAGCCTGCGGCCCGGCGAGTACCCGGGTGTGCTGCGCAATGGCTCCACCGGCACCGCCGTCCGAGAGCTGCAATTCTACCTCTACCTCATGAGCGCCTACCAGAGCAGCATCCCCTCTGTCTCCATTGATGGCCGTTTCGGCGCGGCCACCGAGGCCGCCGTGCGGGCCTACCAGCGGTTCGCCGGGCTGACGGTGGACGGCATCGTAGGCCGGAAGACATGGGATTCGCTCTACGGCAAAGCGTCGGCCCTCCGCTCGTCCGGGCCGGTGGTCACCCTCAAGCGTCTCCCCTACCCCGGCACGCCGCTCACCGTCGGCACCGACAGCAGCGCCGTGCTCTACTACACCCTGCTTTTGCAGCGCATCGCCTACTACTACGACAGTGTAGCGTCCCCCGCGCTTTCCAGACAGTACACACAGGAGACCGCGGACGCCACCGCCAGCGCGCAGGAGCTTCTGGGCCTGCCCGCCACCGGCGTGGCAGACGCCGAGACGTGGACAGCAGTGGAAGCCCTGAGCTTACAGCTGGCGGCCTTCACCCCCAACCCCGACCGGCATCCCGAGCAGGGGCCGGACTACCCGGACCGGGCCATGAAGGAGGGCAGCGCAGGGCCTGACGTCAGCCTCATCGAGGGCTGGCTCAATGACCGCTCCCAGCTCTACTGTGAGGAGGACTACGTCGCCGACAACGCTGTCTTCGGCCCGGAGGACACCGCCGCTGTAAAAGACACGCAGCAGCGGGCGGGCCTTGAGCCAAACGGCGTCGTGGACCGGCCCACCTGGGCCGCACTCCGCGCCCAGAGTCATACTGCCTGCGACAGCTGCACCGAGGAGGGATGAGAGATGGCACGCTTACTGGTCTATGACGCCTACGAGAACAAAGTCTACACCTATTCGAGTCTGCGCGAGAACGACCCCATGCCCTACAGCACCGGCAGGACTCTGACCGTGCGGGAGTTCCGGGGCAAATCGAACAGCCCGGTGCTCTGGACGACCATCGCGGCAATGGAAGCGTGGAACCTCACCCGCCGCAAATACGGCAGGGGCATCCCGGTGGGATACGCCTTCCGCCGCATCTGGGAGGGAGGCCACGGCACCCGCAGCCAGCACTATGCCGGCGTGGCCTTCGACGTGGGGCAGAGCCTCAGCCAGACCCAGCGCACCGCCATCTACAACGCCGCCCGCTCCACCGGAGCGTGGGGCTATGTCGAGCCTCTGAGCCAGACCCCCACATGGGTCCACTTCGACCGGCGCTACGGCACACCCGCCTGCAGAGGCACCACGGCAGGCTACCCCACCCTTCGCCGGGGCAGCCGGGGCTGCTACGTCATGATCCTCCAAGACGCCCTCTCGACGCTGGGCTACCAGACCGGGAACCGCATCGACGGCATCTTCGGCAGCCGGACGGAAGAAGCCCTCAAGGGCTACCAGCGGCGCACCAGTCTGCGTGTCGACGGCGTCTGCGGCTGCAACAGCTGGAAAAAGATCTCCACCGCCGTGCTGGGCGTGGGACGGACGAAGACGACCATTGACTGATTTTTATATCTTACCGATTGCATAAACAAAACGCATCTGCGGCCCGCTGACAAACAGCGAAACCGCAGATGCGTTTCATGTTATTCTTCTAAAGAAAAGCCCTGTTGCTCCAATTCATAGCACTTTTTTATCCAGCCTTCTTGCAGATAGCCAAACGGATTATTCGTCGGCGGCATTTGAGCAAGAGCCTGTTTCAAAAACTCTGCGTATAAGGTATTTTCCGGTTCTAAGGTGCACCGCCGCACCGGGTATTCTCTATAGACATTTGCATCTCGATAAAAAGCTCTATCAATAAAACCAAGGCCAGACAAGTGAATCATATATTCTTCAAGTGCACATCGAAGCAAGCTTTTTTCAGGGAAGTTCTTTTTCCAAAAATGGACGAAATCCAAATTCAGCCAGTTCTTTTGCACATTTCCAAAATAAAAATACACTTTCTCCGGCTGAAGCACTGAATTTTCTTTTCGACGATAAATAAAATTTTCAAATAAAATGGTCTGCCAGATTCTTCGATCGCAGTTGAACGCAATTTCGCCAAAAACCGGAATGTTGAGATAAAACGGAATATCTTTCACCCTAGAAAAGCTCAAATCGCAGATTCTGAGCCTGTTGATTTCATTTAATGCCTGCTCTGAATTTATCAATTTTCTGCTGAAGCTAAGATAGTATGCCACATCCTTTTCTAGCTCGTCAAACAGCTCTAGTGTTTTCTGTTCATGAAATTTTTGCTCTTCAATCCACTTTTCTCGTTGTTCCTCTCGTTCTCGCTCCCGCTTACATTGGGCTTGATACTCAATCTCCCGCTTTCTATTTCGTTCACAAAGTTTCTGAATTCCTTCCTGTTCTCTTCGGTGATAAATCCACCTCTTATGTTCAACTGAATCAATCAGCTCTTTTCGCAACTCATCTTCTGAAAAGCTTTCTGTATTTTTCAAGAAGTCTGAAATATCAATTTCAATCGTCGGCACTTTTGCCCGTTTAATTCGATTGTATTTTTCTATATCCACATAATGTGTAACCGCAATTTCAACAAGCAGCACTGAATCTCTTATAGGAATATAAATATCGGGAATAAACCCATCACATCGCACTTCTGTTTCTGCATTTGAAAACTGTAACTTTCTCTTTTTCTCAAGAATCAATGGTTGAAGCTGTTCCCAATCGTCTTCGTTACGAGATGAATCGCGCCGTGCGCTGATTTGAATTTCTGGGAGATTGATATATGTACTCTCTTTGACGATTTTTTTCGCCATCTGGTGCAGGCCGCTTTCGTTTGCCTTTTGAGCGGAACAATCCAGCACTATATCTCTTTCTGCATAATGAGCAAAATGTCGGACACGTTTTCCTCGCCCTAATTTCGCCACAAGTGAGCGTTTACAGGCAGCACAGACACAGTTACAGTCCAATCCCCTGTCTTTTTCCAGCATCTGCGAAATATGTACCGGCTCTCCTGTATCTTTTCGGATTGCAAAATAGAAGTTTTCCGTCTGTGTACACGCCATTTTTCCGCCCCCTTGTAACCATCAGAGCAAAAATCAAACGAGCCCTTTATTCAGTCGTCCACCACAACATCCTCGCTGAGCACCTGTCCGATGGGCTTTGCAATGCACAGATCGGCCTCGGCGTCCGCATTGGTGGGCTGCATATTGATGACCACGAGGTGGTCGCCCCGGAAGTACCGGATGAGTCCCGCCGCCGGGTAGACCACAAGGCTGGTACCGCCGATGATGAGGGTATCAGCGCGGCGGATGGCCGAGACGGCCCCGGACAACACCTGCTCATCCAGCCCCTCTTCGTAGAGGACGACGTCCGGCTTGATGATACCGCCGCATTTGGGGCAGCGCGGCACACCGGTGCTGTTGGCGATGAAGTCCACATCGTAGAACGCGCCGCACTTGACGCAGTAGTTGCGCAGGGTGCTGCCGTGGAGCTCGTACACCGTCCTGGAGCCTGCCGCCTGATGGAGGCCGTCGATGTTCTGGGTGATGACGGCTTTCAGCCTGCCCTCCCGCTCGAGCTTCGCCAGACGCAGATGCGCCGCGTTGGGCTTTGCTCCCTTGACGATGAGCTTATCGCGGTAGAAGCGGTAGAACTCCTCGGGGCGCTCTTCCCAGAAGGTGTGGCTCAAGATCGTCTCGGGCGGGTAATCGTATTTCTGATGGTAGAGGCCGTCCACACTGCGGAAGTCCGGGATGCCGCTCTCGGTGGACACGCCCGCACCGCCGAAAAAGACGATGTTCTGGCTCTGCGAAATGATTTTTTCCAACTTTTCAACCATATTCAACACCTCTTTTGTATCTATCGACGGAAATCAGTGCAAAATTTTATGCATTCTGCATTTTGTTTTTCACATTTCAACGGTCATTTTCCGCAAACATCTGCCCCAGATGGGCGAAAATATCCTGCGGGAGCATCCCGTATTCGCCTTTTTGGCGGGCGGCACGGTCAGCGGCGGCACCGTGGAGCCAGACCGCACAGGCGGCGGCTTCGCAGGCGGACAGACCGCAGGCCAGCAGGGCCGACATCATACCGGCCAGCACATCGCCGCTCCCGCCCCGGGCAAGACCGGGATTGCCGGTGGGGTTGACGCAGACGCGGCCATCCGGGGCGGCGACCACGGTCCGCGCCCCTTTCAGCACCACCACCGCATTCCACTGAGTGGCATACCGCCGGGCGACACCCTCCCGGTCGGCCTGAACGGCCTCCACCGAAAGCCCCGTCAGCCGGGACATCTCCCCCGGGTGGGGCGTCAGGATCAGCTCTTTGGCCGGGCGCGGCAGTTCCTCACCCGCGTTCATGAGGCTGGCGGCAGCGTTGAGGCCATCGGCATCCAGCACCGCACTGCCCGAAAAGCCGGTGAGCAGCTTCTTCACCAGCGTCCGCGTCTCGGCGGCACGGGCCGTGCTCTGGGCAAGATAGCCCAGTCCCGGCCCGATGAGCAGGACGGTGGCCTTCTGCCGGAGGATGCGGGGGATGCTCTGGAGGGAGATCCCCCCTTCTGCCCCCGGCTCACAGGGGCAGAGACAGCATTCCGGCAGGCGTGCCGACACCGCCGCCAACACCGGCTCGACGCTTGCCAGCGTGACGATGCCTGCGCCGGTGCGCAGAGCGCCCTCGACGGTCAGCGACGCCGCACCGCGGTAGCAGGCGCTTCCCGCCACAGCCAACACCGCGCCGAAGCTGCCCTTGTTGCTCTCCATCGGGCGTTTTGGAATATGTGACCAGACAAATTCAGCCGTAATTTCGGGTGTCATGCTCACGCCTCCCCCTGAATGCAGCGCCTTATCTCTTTTTCCACGTCCTGCACCTCTTCGTGGAACATCCGGGCCGAGACGCGGAGGGCGCCGTGGCCCAGAATGATGACCTGCTCCATGCCGTCGGAGGTCGCCACCCGGACCCGGCGGTTTTTGCCGATCTCGTGGGTGACGCGCTCGATGAACATATCTGCCGTCTCGGCCTCTTTGGTGTAGACGACGTGGATGTTGTGGTACTGCTCGATGCTGCCGGGACTGCCCGGCACACGGTAGGCATCGAACACGAGGATGAGGACGCACTTCTTGAAGCCCTGATAGTTGCAGAGAATGTCCATCAGCCGGTGACGGGCGGCGTCGAGGCTCTCCTTGGAGAGGGCGTTCAGCTCGTCCCACGCAAAGATGATGTTGTAGCCATCCACCAGCAGGTATTCGGGGGCGATCTCCCACTGCTCGGCGGCGAAATCGGGCCGTTCCCGCTTCTGCACCGGGCGGAACGCCGCCAGCGGGTCCCGTTTGATGGGGCCGTAGGTGCGCTCAAAAATTTTCAGCAGTTCGGCGTCCTCTTCCAGCGTGGCGCGGTAAGCCGCCATTCGGCGGGGACGGGCCGCTGTTTCTTCTGCTGCCGGGGCGGTGTGGCCCCAGCCGCTGTCCACGTGCATATGGCTGCGCACCTGCTCCCACGGCACCACAAAGCCCGCACCGTGGGAGCAGAACACCGAGTCGGCGGGGTTGTCCAGGTCGTGTTCCGGTTCATAGCCCACCGCCTCGATGACCTCCGCCGCGTTGTGGCAGGGGCGGTAGCCGTCCAGCGTCAGGTTCAGGTGTCCCCTGCCCCGGGTGTAGCTGACCACCTCCATAGGGTAGCTGCGCATGGTGGCCACCGGTGCAAAACCGGTGAGGGCGGCGGTCTGGCCGTCGGGGGCCGTCTCGGGCGGGTCAAAGCTGCCCTCCATCCGCTGGATGTCGCTCATGGCGCGGCCAATGTTCTCCGCAGGCACTTCCAGTCGGAAGGAATACCACGGCTCGAGGAGCTGGGTCTTTTTGATCTGGTTTGCCATCATAAGGCCCTGCCGCACGGCGCGGTAGGTGGCCTGCCGGAAGTCGCCGCCCTCAGTGTGCTTGAGATGGGCGCGGCCCGCGATGAGGGTGATCTTCATATCCGTCAGCGGCGCGCCGATGAGGACGCCGAGGTGCTGCTTTTCTTCCAGATGGGTCAGCACGAGGCGCTGCCAGTTTTTGTCCAGCTCTTCCTCCCGGCAGTCGGCGGCAAACTGCATCCCGCTGCCCCGGGGCAGCGGCTCGAGCTTCAGATGCACCTCGGCATAGTGGCGCAGAGGCTCATAATGGCCCACGCCCTCGATGGCCTCGGTGATGGTTTCCTTATATAATATGCCTCCGGAGTCGAACTCCACGTCCAGCCCGTACCGCTCGGCCAGCAGGCTCTTGAGCACCTCGAGCTGAATCTCGCCCATGAGCTGGACGTGGATCTCGCCCAGCGTCTCGTTCCAGACGACGTGGAGCTGAGGTTCTTCCTCTTCCAGACGGTGGAGCTTGCCCAATGCGGCATGAACATCCGCGCCCTCGGGCAGACACACCCGATAGCTCAGGACAGGTTCCAGCACCGGGAGGTCGCTGTCCCGCTCGGCCCCGAGGCCGGTGCCGGGCTTCGCCCGGGTCAGTCCGGTGACGGCGCAGACCTGCCCCGGGCCGATGGCCTCTGCCAGCGTATATTTTGCGCCGGAGTAAAGCCGCAGCTGGTTGGCCTTTTCGGCCCAGGGCTCGCCGTCCGCCTCGCCGGTGAGCTGGGCTTTGACTTTCAGCTCACCGCCGGTGACCCGCAGCCAGGTCAGCCGCTCGCCCCGCTCATCCTGCGAGACTTTGAACACCCGCGCACCGAAAGCTTCCAGCGCCGGGGCGGCGCGGGTGTATTCGTCAAGGCCGGCCAGCAGCTCGTCCACGCCCTGTAAGCCGCCTGCGTTCTCCCGCTGAAGGGCCACGCCAAACCAGCAGGGAAAGACGTGCCGCCGGGCGACGGCCGGGATGATGTCCTCCGCCGTCAGGCTGCCCGTGTCCAGCATCTTTTCCATCAGGCGCTCGTCGCAGAGGGCCAGCGCCTCGTCCCGTTCGGCCTGCTCTGCGCCGAAATCCACGAATCCGTCGCCCAGACGGTGGGAAAGCTGGCTCAGCAGCGCCTCTTTGCCCGGGCCGGGCAGGTCCATTTTATTGATGAACACGAAGGTCGGGATATGATACCGCCGCAGCAGGCGCCAGAGCGTCTCGGTATGGCTCTGGACGCCGTCGGTGCCGCTGATGACCAGCACTGCGTAGTCGAGCACCTGCAACGTGCGCTCCGTCTCGGTGGAAAAGTCCACATGGCCGGGGGTGTCCAGCAGGGTGATATTCGTACTTCCCGTTTTCAGCAGGGCCTGCTTGGAAAAGATGGTGATCCCACGCGCCTTTTCCAGCGTGTCGGTGTCGAGAAAGGCATCTTTGTTATCCACCCGGCCCAGCTTGCGGATGCTGCCCGCGCGGTAGAGCATTGCCTCGGAGAGGGTGGTCTTGCCGGAGTCTACATGGGCAAGGATGCCCACCACCAGCTGTTTTTCGCTTTTTTCTGCCATGTCCGCTGCCCTCACACTGCGCCTGCGATGAGGCCGATGATGAGCAGCGCCCCGCCCAAGAGCAGATTCGAGAGCATGCTGCAATAGATGCGCTCTTCCGGTTCCAGCTCCTCGAAGGAGACGATGCGCTCATCGGCAAAGTCCACGATGGACTTGGTGGAGTGGAACTTCTTCTTTTTGCCCATATCCTTAAACTCTTCGCCCAGATGATGGATGGTCACACCGTCCAGACGGAGGTAGTTCACCCACGCCCACGCCAGCAGCACGACGCCCAGCAGCAGGGCCGGGGCCTGCCACATGGTAAACGTGCCGTCGCTGACGTAGCGGTCCCACAGCAGCATCAGCACAGCCACCACTGACACCCGGGTGACAGATTTATACAAAATGGGGCGGAACATATATTTTTGATACATCGAAACCAGCTTTTTCATCCAAGGACGCTCCTTTTATAGAAGTAACATTCTTTTTTATTGTAGCATGATTTTGTGAAAAAAGATAGCCGCTTTGCGTTTTCCAACTTTCGTTGTATCCATTCGTCATCTTGTAAAGGTATGACTTCTTTCCATCCTTTACCGTTTTTTTGCCGTCATTTTTCAGAAAAAAGCATCCGTTACCATTTTGTTTCTATTTCAGCGCTGTATGTCATTGACTTCTTTTGCCCACAATGTTAGAATACGAAAGGTGCGGTCCCGGGCGCTTTGTGCGTTTTTGGCACCCGGAGCGCGCCGTTTTTTGCATTTAGGATAGGAAAAAAGGAAAACAATATCTCGGAGGAGCGTATCTCAATGAACATCGATTTTGAGTCCCGCAACATCACCCGCCGCAGCTTCCTGAAGGGCGCAGGCGTCGTGGGTGCCGCCGGCCTGCTGTCCGCCTGCGGCGGCAGCAAGTCCAACAACTCCGGCAGCACGGCTGCTTCCGGCGCACAGGCCCCCAACTCTACCGGTGCCACCCCCCTCAAGGAGTACATCTCCTGGGAGTCTGCCAACCGTGAGATCGAGAGCTGGAACCTGCTGTACAGCCAGACCCTCAGCGACGCCAACGTCGTCACCAACCTGTGGGACGGCCTGATGAGCTTCGACTGCTACGGCAAGCTGGTGCCCGCCATCGCCACCAGCTGGGAGGCCAACGAGGACTCCACCGTCTGGACCTTCCACCTGCGCGACGATGTGGACTGGGTGGACTGCAACGGCGAGGTGAAGGAGCACATCACCGCCACCGATTTTCTGGTCGGTCTGGAGTGGGTGCTGAACGCCTCCAAGAACGAGGCCAACAACACCTCCATGCCCACCCTGTACATCGTGGGCGCTGAGGAGTACTACGAGAAGACCAAGGATATGGGCGCTGCCGCCGCCGATCTGCGCTATCAGGATATGCTGGACGCAGGCGTGGGCATCGAGGCTCCCGACGACTACACTCTGGTGTTCACCTGCAAGCACTCCTGCCCCTACTTTGATACCGTGGCCTCCTACACCAGCTTCTACCCTGCCTCTCAGGTGCTGATCGACGAGCTGGGCATCGAGACCTTCCGTGGCTGCGACAACACCAATATGTGGTACTGCGGCCCCTACCTCGTCGAGGAGTATATCCAGGGCAACACCAAGAGCTATATCCCCAACCCCCACTACTACAATGCTGCCAACGTCAGCCGCTTCGAGCGTCTGACCGTGACCATGATCTCCGATCAGGCCATCGCATTCCAGCTCTACCAGAACCGCGAGCTGGACGAGATGGATCTGAACGAGAGCACCATCACCACCATCACCTCCGACCCCAACAACGAGTACAACAGCCAGCTCTGTGAGAAGCGCGCCCGCCCCACTGCCTACGCCATGCACTTCAACTACCAGAAGAACAACGCCGACGGCACCCCCGATGTGAACTGGAACAAGGCCATCGCCAACACCGCTTTCCGTCAGTGCTTCTACCGCGGCCTGAACCTGAAGGCATGGTTCTCCCGCTACAACAAGATCAATCCCCTGAAGTGCGAGAACGACTACTACACCATGAAGGGTCTGTGCTACAACACGCAGGGCGCTGAGTACACCACTCTGGTGGCCAAGGAGATGGGCTTCGACGCTGAGAAGTACGACGGCGAGACCATGATCCGCCTGCGTGCCAACGGCGGCGACATCTCCGCCCTGAAGAAGCAGGCCATGGAGGAGCTGAGCGCCATCGGCGTCACCTTCCCCGTCAAGGCCACCTACTTCATCATCGCCAGCAGCACCTCTGCACTGGACAACGCCACCATCCTGAAGCAGTGCTTCTCCGACAGCTTCGGCGACGACTTCATCAAGCTGGACGTCCAGACCTTCGTTTCCAGCCTGACGCAGGAGGTCCGCACTCCCCAGCTCCAGAGCTTTGTCATCAACGGCTGGAGCGCCGACTTCGGCGATCCCGTCAACTTCCTGGGCCAGGAGATTCTCCACGATGACAACGCCTACTACGCACACTACTACTCCAACATCGCCCGGGTGGCTGAGGCTCCTGCCGACTACCAGAAGGACCTGATGGACGCTTTCGAGCAGTACACCGATCTGGTCAATGCCGCCAGCGCCATCGTCAATGACACCGACGCCCGCTACGAGGCCTTCGCCAAGGCTGAGGCCTATATGCTGGAGAATGTGCTGGTCAGCCCCACCTACTACGACGTCGCATGGTCCCTGACCCACGCCAACGAGTACAGCAAGATCAACGCCATGTACGGCAGCTGCAACTACAAGGCCGTCAACTGGGAGACCAGCGAAGAGGCCTACACCACCGTCCAGTACGAGCAGTTTGCCAAGGCATTCGAGCAGGCTTCTCAGGGCTGATCCGGCGCGAACAGCCATTCAATTTCAGCTTACGCATGAAATATTTTCATTTTTATGTGTTTACTGAATCAATAAGATTCAATTCGTGCCGGAGTGGTTTTTCTTGACTTCCCGCCTGTGGGATGCCTGTGGGATGATAGAATATTTGCAATCGATACGGGTTCTGCAATGGCGCAGAAACAGATCAATAAAATCTGTCTCTGCGCCCTTTTTGTACCCTTTTGAAGCCGGGTTCATGGCCAGAGTGCGCCGGATAGGCGAGGATTTTTGCCCACAGACAAGGCGATTTTCCGCAGCGATCCTGACGGATTGCAAGGGAGAGCAACGCAGTATGTGAGCAAAAAGACCGTTCAGACGGCGTACAATGGTTATGAAGACGGCTTCCAGACCTTGTGGGAAGGTAAAGCAGTATGGACAGGACAGGGATTTGGGAAACGCAGAGCCGTACCAATCATTACAGGAGGGAAAGAATATGTACCACGATTTTGAGTCTCACACCATCACCCGCCGCAGCTTCCTCAAGGGTGCCGGCGCTGTTGGCGCAGCCGGTCTGCTGGCTGCCTGCGGCGGCTCTTCTTCCAGCACCGCAGCCAGCGCTTCGTCGGCTTCTTCCGGCGCAGCTGCTTCCAGCAAGGGCCTGAGCGAGCTGTTTACTTACGAGACTTCTGGCCGTGAGATCGAGAGCTGGAATATGCTCTACAGCCAGCAGGCCATCGACTTCAACGTGACGACCAACATCATCGACGGTCTTATCAGCTTCGACAACTACGGCAAGCCGGTGCCGGCTCTGGCTAAGAGCTGGGAGCACAACGAGGACTCCACTGTCTGGACTTTCCACCTCCGTGACGATGTGGACTGGGTGGACATGAACGGCGAGGTGCAGGACCACCTGACCAGCAAAGACTTCCTCGTGGGCTTCGAGTGGGTGCTGAACGCAAAGAAGAATCAGGCCGCCAACACCTCCATGCCCTCCACCACCGTCGTGGGCGCAGCCGATTACTACGACAAGACTTACGGAATGGATGACGCCGCAGGCGAAGCCCTTACTTACGAAGATATGCTGGCCGCAGGCGTCGGCATCGACGCACCGGATGATTACACCGTCGTCTACACCTGTATAAATCCCTGCCCCTACTTCGACACCGTGGCTTCCTACGTCTGCTGCTATCCAGCACCCCCGGCTCTGGTGGAAAAGCTGGGCGTCGAGGGCTTCCGCGGCGTGGACTACACCCAGCAGTGGTGCTGCGGCCCCTACCTCATCGAGGAATTCGTCTCCGACAACTCCAAGCGCTTCATCCCGAACCCCCATTATTATGCAGCTGACGAGTGCAGCCGCTTCGAGCGCGTGTCCCTGAGCATGATCACCGACCTGACCGTGGGCTACCAGCTGTATCAGAACCGTGAGCTGGACGAGCTGGAGCTGAGCGAGAGCACCCTGACCACCATCACTTCCGACACTTCCAACGCCTACAACGACCAGCTCTGTGAGAAGCGCCCCACCAAGTACGCCTACGACTTCCATTTCAACTTCTACTGCCTCAACACCGACGGCACCCCCAACGAGAACTGGAACAAGGCCGTGGCTAACCGGGCATTCCGCCGCTGCTTCCAGGAGGGTCTGAACCTCATTCCCTACTACGCACGCTTCAACAAGATCAACCCCCTCAAGTGTGAGAACAACTACTACACCATGAAGGGCGTCTGCTACAACTCCAAAGGCACCGATTATGTTGACCTTGTGGCCAAGGAGCTGGGCATCGACGGCGAGAAGTATGACGGCAAGACCATGGTCCATCTGCGCAAGTCCACCGCCGACTCCATCGCCGCTCTCAAGAAGCAGGCCATGGATGAGCTGACTGCCATCGGCGTCACCTTCCCGGTCAAGGCTCCCTTCTTCTTCGTGGCCGGCAACACCGTGGCTCAGGACAACGCCACTGTTCTGAAGCAGTGCTTCACCGACAGCTTCGGCGACGACTTCATCCAGCTGGACCTCGGCACCTATGTTTCCAGCCTTGCAAAGGAAGTCCGCATCCCCAAGCTCCACGGCTTCGTCATCAACGGCTGGGGCGCAGACTTCGGCGACCCCGTCAACTTTGTGGGTCAGGAGATCCTGCACGACTCCAACGCCTACTACGCCGTCAACTACTCCAACATCCAGCTGGTGGCGGAGGACCCCGCCGATTACCAGAAGGAGCTGGTAGACGAGTTCGAACAGTTCACCGACCTGGTCAACGCAGCCAACGCCATCGTGGACGACACCGACGCCCGCTATGAGGCTTTCGCAAAGGCCGAGGCCTACATGATCAACAACTCGCTGGCTGTCCCCTGCTACTACGATGTCCGCTGGTGCCTGACCCACGTCAACGAGTACACCAAGATCAACGCCATGTTCGGCCCCTGCAACTTCAAGTACGTCAACTGGGAGACCAGCGAGGACGCCTACACCACCGCTCAGTACGAGGAGTTTGCCAAGGCTTTCGACGCCGCAAAATCTTAACTTTTTCTTAACTCTTTTCCGCCGGGAGTTCCTGCTTCCGGCCCGTGATCCACACACGGGAGCTGTTCTTAATCCAAGAACAGCTCCCGTTGTTTTGTTTTTGGGCCTGTTTATCTTATTTTCGTCACTCTTCATCACAGTAAAGTAAATTTATTTCATCTCTATGCAGAGTACAACTTTCTTTTGGAAGAAAAAGCGATTTCCATTCCATTGACAACTATTTATTTCGATGGTACAATATATGTCGTGTTAAGGATTTTACGGGAGGAGCACAGGCGCAGACAGAGGGGTCTGTTTCTGCGCTCTTTTGTATTCTCTGGTAATACAGAGGGGCAGATAATCTCGTAGGAGTGGGAAATCGGCAGGGCAAGGTACCCTGCGCCATAGAGCCGAGACACGAAAAAATAATTGGGAGGAAAACACAATGAACGCAAATTTTGAGTCTCATTCCATCAGCCGCCGCAGCTTCCTCAAGGCTTCCGGCGTCGTGGGCGCTGCAAGCATCCTGGCCGCTTGCGGTGGTTCTTCCAGCAGCACTGCTGCCAGCACCTCCGGTGCTGCCTCCGGCGCAGCTGCACCTGCAGCCGACGCCATCACCGATTACGTCTCCTTCGAGACTGCCAACCGTGAGCTGGAGACCTGGAACTTCCTGTACAGCCAGTCCGCTTCCGACCTGAACGTCACCACCAACTGCTGGGACGGCCTGCTGAGCTTCGACTGCTACGGCAAGGCAGTGCCCGCCATCGCATCCAGCTGGGAGCACAACGAGGACTCCACCGTCTGGACCTTCCACCTGCGCGACGATGTCGATTGGTGCGACGTCAACGGCGAGGTCAAGTCTCACCTGACCTCCAAGGACTTCCTCGTGGGTCTTGAGTGGGTCCTGAACGCCCTCAAGAACGAGGCTTTCAACACCTCCATGCCTTCTGAGACCGTCGTGGGCGCTGCCGAGTACTACGACCTGACCAAGGACAAGGGCGACGCTGCTGCTGACATGACCTACGAGGATATGCTGGCTGCCGGTGTCGGCGTCGAGGCACCGGACGACTACACTCTGGTCTTCACCTGCAAGAACCCCTGCCCCTACTTCGACACTGTCGTTGCCTACAACAGCTTCTACCCCGCCTCTGAGGACCTCATCAACGAGCTGGGCATCGATGGCTTCCGCTCCTGCGACTACTCCACCATGTGGTACAATGGTCCGTACCTCATCGAGGAGTACATCCAGCAGAACACCAAGAGCTTCATCCCCAACCCCAACTACTACGCCGCAAACGACTGCACCCGTTTCGAGCATCACACCATCACCATGATCCCCGACCTGTCCATGGGCCTGCAGCTGTACGAGAACGGCGAAGTCGATAACATCGACCTGACCGAGTCCAACCTGACCACCATCACCTCCGACCCCAACAACGAGCACAACAAGTTCCTGTGCGAGAAGCGCCCCACCAAGTTCAGCTTCCAGATGCACCTGAACTTCCAGCGCAAGGATGAGAACGGCAATCTGGACGAGAACTGGAACAAGGCTGTTGCAAACCGCGCGTTCCGTCAGTGCTTCTACAAGGGCATCGACTTCACCAACTACTACGCCCGCACCAACAAGATCAACCCCCTGAAGTGCGAGAACGACTACTACACCATGCCCGGCGTCTGCTACAACACCAAGGGTGAGGAGTACACCACTCTGGTCGCCAAGGAGATGGGCTTCGACAGTCAGGCTTACGACGGCAAGACCATGATCCGCCACCGCAACAACGGCGGCGACATCGCTGATCTGAAGAAGCAGGCAATGGAAGAGCTGAGCGCCATCGGCGTCACCTTCCCCGTCCACTGCTACCACTACATCAAGAGCGGCGACACCAATGCTCTGGATACCGCCACCGTCCTGAAGCAGTGCTTCTCCGACAGCCTGGGCGATGACTTCGTCGTGCTGGACATCGGCACCTATGTTTCTTCTATTTATAAGGAAGTCCGTAACGTCCAGATGCACTCCATCCTGCAGAACGGCTGGGGCGCTGACTTCGGCGACCCCATCAACTTCCTGGGTCAGGAAGTTCTGAGCGACGACAACGCTTACTACGCTCAGACCACCTCCTGGATCGCAGCCGTCGAGGCCGACCCGAAGGATTACCAGAAGGAGCTGCTGGCTGATTACCAGGAGTTCACCGATCTGGTCACTGAGGCAAAGGCCATCGTCACCGATACCGATGCACGCTATGCCGCATTCGCAAAGGCTGAGGCTTCCATGCTGAACAACGCACTGTGCATCCCCTGCCTGTACGAGGTGCTCTGGTGCCTGACCCACGTCAACGAGTACACCAAGATCAACGCCATGTACGGTCCCTGCAACTACAAGGCCGTCAACTGGGAGACCCGTCAGGGCGACGGCTACACCACCGAGGAGTACGAGGCTTTCTCCGCTGCTTTCAATGCAGCAACCAAAGCCTGATGATTATTTTATAAAGGTTTGGTTATCATGTTAAAATACACCGTCAAGCGGCTGGCTCAGTCGCTCGTCACGATCTTATTGATCGCAACCATCGTCTTTCTGCTGATGCGCTGCCTGCCTACGGACTACTACTTCACGGAAGAACAGCTCATGAAGTTTACCGAAGAGCAGAAATACGCCGCGCTGGAAGCCGCCGGTCTGACCGACCCCATCGGCACCCAGCTGCTGAACTTCTACAACGACCTGTTCCATCTGGACTTCGGCACTTCCCGCCGCATCCAGAATGGCGCTTCCGTCGTGAAGGTCATCGGCAAAAAGTTCGGCGTCTCCATGCGCCTCGGCCTGATCTCCGCCGGCATCTCTCTGCTGGTGGGCATCATGCTGGGCATCCTGCAGACCGCCTTCAAGGACAAGGTCTTTGACTGGATCGGCACTGCCTACACCGTTTTCGTCAACGCTGTGCCTTCTCTGGTCTCCTATTCGCTGGTGCTGGTCTTCGGCTCCAAATACCTGGGTTTCCCCACGCTGTACTCCACCCGTAATGTCGGCCCGTCCAGCGTGCTGCCCATCGTCTGCCTGTCGCTGGCGTCTATCGCAGGCTACGCTCTGTGGACCCGCCGCTACATGGTGGACGAGCTGACCCGCGATTATATCAAGCTGGCCCGCGTGAAGGGCCTCAGCTCCAGCGAGATCATGTTCAAGCACGTGCTGCGCAACGCCATGGTCCCCATGGTGCAGTATATCCCCCAGTCCATCCTGCTGACGGTCGGCGGCTCTCTGCTGATGGAGCGGTTCTTCTCCGTTCCCGGCATGGGTCCCCTGCTGACCGACGCCATCCAGCGCTATGACCTGAACGTCGTCCAGACTCTGGTCATCCTCTACGCTGCACTGGGCATCGTGGGTGTTTTCCTGGGCGACGTGCTGATGATGCTGGTTGACCCGCGCATTACTCTGACCGGAAAGGAGGCCGCACGCTGATGGCTAAAGCATCTGATTTTGAGGGCAAGAAGCAGGACGAACTGTTCTACTTCGTCGATTACTCTCCGGAAGAAGCCGAGCGTGTCGGCTACTCCAACTACAGCTACTGGGGTTCTGTCATCCAGAACTTCCTCAAGCACAAGGCCGCTGTCGTCTGCCTGATCCTGTTCCTGTTCCTCGTCATCTTCTCCTTCATCGCACTGGCCATCGGCAAGTACGATTATCAGACGCTGGTGTCGGATTCCTCTCTGGCCTTCCAGAAGCCCAACAGTGAATACTGGTTCGGCACCGACAACCTCGGCCGCGACTACTGGTGTCAGGTGTGGTACGCCACTCAGGTGTCCATCCGTCTGGCCCTCATCGTTGCCGTGGGCGAGAGCATCCTCGGCGTCATCATCGGCCTGATCTGGGGCTATGTCCGTAAGCTGGACCGCTTCTTCACCGAGCTGTACAACCTCATCGACAACGTGCCTTACATCATCTACATGACCCTGATCGCACTGGTCGTCGGCCAGAGCTTCACCATCATGGCCGTCTCGATGATCGCCATCGGCTGGCTGGTCATGGCCCGCCGCGTCCGCAACATGGTGTTCATGTTCCGTGACCGCGAGTACAACCTCGCGTCCCGCTGCCTTGGCACCCCGCTGTGGCGTGTTCTGACCAAGAACATCCTGCCCTATCTGGTCTCCGTCATCATCCTGCGCATGGCGCTGAGCATCCCCGCCACCATCAACCTCGAGTCCACCCTGTCCTATCTGGGCATCGGTCTGGGCATCGAGACTCCGTCTCTGGGCCTCATCCTGAGCAAGGTGCGCGGCTTCTTCCTCGATTATCCTTACCTGCTGGTCTTCCCCGCATCCATCGTGTCCATCATCTCCATTTCCTTCTATATCATGGGCAACGCTTTCTCGGATGCTGCTGACCCGCGCAACCACGTTTAACAGATGGGAGAGAAAATCACAAAAATGGATAGACAACCGATCATCTCTGCCAAAGACGTGGAGATCACCTTTAGCCTGCGCGGCAAGAAGCTGAACGCGATCCGCAAGTGCTCGCTGGACCTTTATGACGGCGAGACGCTGGCCATCGTGGGCGAGTCCGGCTCGGGCAAGTCCGTATTCACCAAGACCTTCGTGGGTATGCTGGATGTCAACGGTAAGATCACCGGCGGCTCCATCATGTACGAAGGCCGCGACATGACCAAGTTCACCGAGAAGGACTGGCTGGGCGTGCGCGGCAAGAAGATCGCCATGGTCATGCAGGACCCGATGACCAGCCTGAACCCGCTGAAGAAAATCGGCAAGCAGATCCAGGAGAGCATCGAGCACCATCAGGGCCTGAAGGGCGCGGAGGCCAAGAAGGCCGCCATTGAGATGCTGGCCAAGGTCGGCATCCCCGACCCGGAGCGCCGCTACGAGCAGTATCCGCACGAGTTCTCCGGCGGTATGCGTCAGCGTGTCGTCATCGCCATCGCTGCCGCCTGCCGTCCGCAGATCCTCATCTGCGACGAGCCCACCACCGCTCTGGACGTGACCATTCAGGCACAGATCCTGCAGCTCATCCGTGACCTGCAGAAGGAGCTGGGCATGTCCGTTATCTACATCACCCATGACCTGGGCGTTGTGGCAAACGTGGCAGACCGCGTGGCCGTCATGTACGCCGGCCAGATCGTCGAGTACGGCACCGTCGAAGAGATCTTCTACGACGCATGGCACCCCTACACCTGGGCTCTGCTGCAGGCTCTGCCTCAGCTGGGTACCAAGGGTGAGGCCCTGCCCACCATCGACGGTACGCCGCCGAACCTGTTCAATGAGATCAAGGGCGATGCATTTGCACCCCGCAACAAGCACGCGCTGGCCATCGACTTCGTGGCAGAACCTCCGTTCTTCCAGGTGTCCGAGACCCACGCGGCAAAGACCTGGTATCTGGACCCCCGGGCTCCCAAGATGGAACGCCCGCACTCCATCCAGAACCTGCGTGAGAAAATGGGAAAGATGGGAGGTTCCAACTTAAATGGCTGAGCGTGAAAAGCTGATTGAGCTGAAAGACCTTCAGATCACCTTTGGCTCCGGCAAAAAGAAGTTCGTGGCCGTGGACCACGTCAATTTTGACATCTACAAGGGCGAGACCTTCTCGCTGGTCGGCGAGTCCGGCTCCGGCAAGACCACCATTGGCCGTGCCATCTGCCGCATCAACCCGACCTCCGGCGGCGACATCTTCTTCAAGGGCCAGAAGATCAACGGCAAGATCTCCAAGGAACTGGACCGTGAGGTCATCCGCAAGGTGCAGATGATCTTCCAGGACCCCATGGCCTCCCTGAACGAGCGCGCCAAGGTCGAGTACATCGTGGCTGAGGGTCTGTTGAACCACCACCTGTACAAGGACCAGAATGACCTGCACGAAAAGGTCATGAACGCTCTGCACGAGGTCGGCCTGCTGCCGGAGTTCGCCTCCCGCTTCCCCCACGAGTTCTCGGGCGGCCAGCGTCAGCGTATCGGCATCGCCCGTGCACTGGCTGTAAGACCGAAGCTGATCGTCTGCGACGAGCCGGTTTCTGCCCTTGACGTATCCATTCAGGCGCAGATCTGAAATTTGTTAAAGAAGCTGCAGGCAGATCTGGGACTGACCTACATCTTTATTACCCACGACCTGTCGGTAGTTAAATATTTCTCCGATGATATTGCAGTTATGTATCTGGGCCAGATGGTCGAGAAAGCACCGGCTGATGTGCTGTTCCAGAATCCGGCCCATCCATATACCAGAGCATTGTTGTCTGCAATTCCCCTTCCGATCGTGGGAAAGGAAAAGCCGGTGCGCCAGTTGATCCGCGGCGAGATCACCTCTCCGGTCAATCTGCCGGACGAGTGCCGGTTTATGAAACGGTGCGACTGCGCGGCAGAATGCTGCAAGAATGGCAACCCGCAGCTGCGTGAGATTGAACCGGGCCATTTTGTTGCCTGCACCAGAGTAGGTGAATTTTAAAGATCACACTATGACAACTGAATCCATACACGCGAGAGAATAAGAGGAAGCGTAACCATAAGAGCACAGAACCGATCTGTGTTTCTTGGGGTACGCTTCTTTTGTTTTCCGTATGGAGGATAAAAGGATGCGCAATGCATGAACAGCAGCGAGAAAGGAAAAGGGGGTATCTGGAATGCTGAAGCTTTGGCCGGTACTGGCACAGTTTACAGCTCCGGAGCTTTGGGTTCAGGTAGAATACCTGGTGCGCATTTTTGTGGCGGCGTGTCTGGGACTCCTGATCGGAAGTGAGAGGAAAAATCGAAATAAATCGGCGGGCATTCGTACCCATGTGATCGTGGCGTTGGGAGCAGCTCTTATTATGGTAGTATCGAAATATGGGTTTATGGATGTGGAAAAGGCAGATGCCGCCCGTGTGGCAGCGCAGGTTGTCAGCGGTATCGGCTTTCTGGGTGCCGGGGTCATCTTTGTACGAAAAAATCTGGTAAACGGGCTGACCACGGCAGCCGGAATCTGGGCCACCGCGGGCGTGGGTCTGGCTCTCGGGGCTGGTATGTATGTGGTAGGGATCAGCAGCGCCCTGCTGGTTCTGCTCATTCAGTTTGTTATGCACCGCGTTGCTTATTTTGCGGATGTGGCATCCGGTGGACTTATTCGTATGACTCTGGTAAAACGGGAAGGCATTGTGCAGTCCATGGAGGATTATCTCCAGAGAGAGAAGCTCAGTGTGATTTCCGTAAAAATCAACAAGACCAAGAAAGACGAAGTGAAACTGGAGTTTGATGTGGTTTTTCCGCCTGGATATAAAAAAACAAAACTGTTGGCCAGACTGGTAGAGATGGATGATGTGCTGGCAGTCAGCGAGTAAAAAGAATTTTGTTTGCGCCATACGCGGGCGAAAACAGATGAAGGTCCGGTAATGGACCGGGAATAGAGGAGACAGGAGTATGAACAGTATGAAATACGATGTAGTGGTCATTGGCGGCGGTGTGATTGGCTGCGCGGTTGCCAGAGAGCTTTCCAGATATCAGTTAAAGACCTGTGTTGTGGAAAGGGAAGAGGACGTATGTTCCGGAACCTCAAAAGCCAACAGTGCGATCGTGCATGGAGGCTTTGATGCGGAACCGGGGAGTTTAAAGGCAAAATTCAACATTCAGGGAAGCAGGATGATGGAAGAGCTCTCTGAAGAACTGGATTTTGAATACAAGCGCAATGGTTCCCTGGTGCTGTGCTTTGCGGAAGAAGACAAACCGGCGCTGCAGGCACTTTATGAAAAAGGCATGCAGAATGGCGTGGAAGGTATGTCTGTCATCAGCGGAGATGAGGCGCGTAAAATGGAACCGAATATTGAGGATACCGTGGTTGCCGCGCTGAATGTACCAAGCGGCGGCATTGTCTGCCCGTTTGGCCTGACGATTGCCCTGGCAGAGAATGCCTGCGACAACGGTGTGGAATTCTGCTTTCTGACTGAGGTAGAGCACATTGAGAAAACAGCAGAGGGATATCGGATCAAGACAAACCAGGGGAATATCGAAGCAGCCTGTGTGGTAAACGCGGCAGGCGTATATGCGGATACGATCCACAATGAAGTAAGTGAAAAGAAGCTTCACATTACTGCAAGAAAAGGGGATTACTGCCTGCTTGACAAAGAGGCAGGAAGCCTGGTAAGCCATACCATTTTCCAGCTTCCGACCAAGATGGGCAAAGGCGTTTTGGTCAGCCCGACGGTACACGGGAATCTGCTGACCGGACCGACTGCAACGGATATTGAGAACAAAGAACAGACTGCAACCGTGGCAGAGGAGCTGGATTCCCTGATGAGCCGTGCATCACTCAGCGTGAAGGGCATTCCGTTCCGCCAGGTTATCACTTCTTTTGCGGGACTTCGTGCCCATGAGGACGGAGATGACTTTGTGATCGGAGAGATTTCGGATGCACCGGGCTTTTTCGATGCAGCAGGAATTGAGTCACCGGGACTTTCCAGCGCACCGGCAATCGGCCAGTGGCTGGCTGAAAAAGTAGCAGAGAAACTGAATGCCAAAAAGAAAGAGGATTGGAACGGGACCAGAAAGGGCATCGTACGGCCGGAACTTTTAAGCAAAGAAGAACGGGCAGAGCTGATCCGCAAAAATCCGGCATACGGCACCATCATCTGCCGCTGCGAGAGCGTCAGTGAGGGTGAGATCGTAGATGCGATCACCAGAACGCTGGGAGCAAAGTCCTTAGACGGCATCAAGCGCCGCGTGCGCCAGGGCATGGGACGCTGTCAGGCTGGCTTCTGCA